>Ga0163151_10001330_pt1 | contig 41934 bp, 50 predicted proteins | sample OliLakLV19MP5IB2_FD_145596 | JGI IMG/M metagenome (GOLD analysis project Ga0163151, IMG submission 145596) | Freshwater microbial mat bacterial communities from Lake Vanda, McMurdo Dry Valleys, Antarctica - Oligotrophic Lake LV.19.MP5.IB-2 | ecosystem: Environmental > Aquatic > Freshwater >...
ACGAATGCGAGTGCCGAAGTGAAGAATATCACAAGCCCGACTGCCAGCATATATCACTGATTTACGAAAAAGTCAACTATTTAAAAGCTAGGAAAAACGAAATAAAACTGAAGCATAGTAAAAAAACAAGCTTAAACAAAAGTTCCCAGTACCTCGTAAAGTCCTGGGATACAATGTAAAATTAGAGGCAACTTACTCTGGAATCAGCGTTGGATGGTTAACTAACGCTAAAAATAAGTTTTGGATCAAGCAATTATTACCTGCAAGTAAAGGGGTTAGGATGACCGAAATCACAAAAGAGGAAATGCGCGAAAGGCTGGGAAATATTGACCAGATTCGCGACATTATTTTTGGCCCTCAACTGCGAGAATATAACAATCGCTTTGATAAGCTAGAGTCAGACATATCGCTGGTGCAGCAGGAAATGCGCGATCGCATAGATCAGGTCAGGACTGTTCTATCCACCGAAATCCGGTCTGCGGTTGATGGTTTGGAGAAAAAACTCAAGACTCTTAATTTAACTTCCCAGGAAGAAATTAACGATGTGCGGCAACAACTCGATCGCGTGAACAAAAAGTTTTCTAGCTCCATTGAAGCACTCGATCAGACAGTCGATCAACAAAATTCCTCAATTCGAGAGGAACTGTCCCAATCCAGAAATAAGCTTCAAGAAGACGTCCGCGCTCTCAGGGGACAGGTTTTTGATGAATTAGAAAGGCGCTTCTCCATGATGAGAGAAGCCAAAGTCTCCAAAGATGATATGGCAGAAATTCTGTTTGAGCTTGGCATGAGGCTAAAAGGAAACGAATTTGTGCCTCAGCTCAAGGAAGTTGCCGAAACTGACAATGTGTATAGTGATGTTCGGTTACTCAAGCAAAGCAAGATCTGGGAATAAAGAAAACCACCGAGCTGAAATCCCGGCGTAAAATCATGGCAAATTTAAAATTTCAGATTTTAGATTTGCTTCGCCCTACATAGCGAAGCATTAACAAAAAATCTGCTCTGGAAAATCTAAAATCTGAAACCATTGATAAAATTGCCTAATTTGACGGTTCGCTCGGTTTTCGACTGCCATCTGTATTTGTATAGTTTAAAACCGCAATCAGGGAGCGCAGCATATGTCTTTATCAAAAAACAATATAGCTGATATAGATAATCTGGAAAATCTTATTTCCTTCTCAAACGATCGGGCCGCTAAAACAGAAACCGATCTGGAAGCCTTGGTAAATTTATTGTGTGACTTAAGGCTGCTTGACAAGAAAGAAAAACGCCAGGGTGAATCGATACCATGTAACGAGAATTACCAGAGTAACGAATCAGCAACCAGTTACGAAGTTGCGAATGGATATGAGTATATCAATGTAAGCGCTTCACCTGTAGTGGAAGCAGAAGAAAACCCACAATCAAAGCCGCTGTCTCAAGAAACACAAGCAGAGGTGCGGTCAAAAACAGTTGGCGATCGGGAGGACAAGGAGGACTCCTTCTGCCAACCAACTACTTATGACCGTACCCCACAACCAGAACAACCGACGCTCGACCATTTTACATCAGCGTCAAATATAGCAGAATCAGCATCAAATTCCATCGCAAATCGGTCACAAGAATTAAACAAGCTAGCATTGCTGTTACTTCAGGAAACAGAAGCAAACGAGCCGACGCTAGAACCTGTTTTATCTAGCACCAAATTAACTGATGCTCATGATTCGCTCGCGAATCACGATCGACAAGAAAGCTCGCTAGCAGAGCGTTACAGCCTAGAAAAGCAAGCCAGAGAAAACTTGGCTCAGTCAAATTTATCCGAGGGTGAAGACGAAAATTTAGAAGAGTCATACGCTGCCTTCAAACGTTTGCAAACTCTTCTACTCAAATCAGAACTGGCTGACTTTAGCCAGGTGATAGATCGGTTTGAACAGAAAGTAACAAATATTGAATATCAGATTCACGAACCCACAGAATTAATCAACTTATTGCTGCCGATTATTTCCGAGCTTCTAAATCGCAAAGTAGCTGAATCAAATGAGTCAAGAGACGCAGTTGCAGATTCCCTCGCTCCCATCATCGATCAAGTGATTATGGCGAAAACAAAGGAAAATAGGGTGGCGATGGGTACTGCTATGGCAGCCGCGATGCCGACAGCAATTTCCGAACAAATTCGCAATTATCCGACAGAAATTGGGCACGCCATAGCACCCGATATAGCAGCAGCAATTAAAGATCAAATAAGGCTGAATCCGCAAGCGATGGTGGAGGCTCTTTATCCGATTATTCATACAGTAATTGAAAGTAAACGCGAAGAAGATATAGAGGCGCTCAGCAGGGCTATAGCCCCCTTGCTCCCCTCGGCAATTTCCCAACAAATTCGCAATTCTCCGCAGGAAATCGCGCAGGCTATAGCGCCAGAAATAGCATCAGCCATTAAAGAACAAATTAGACTAGATCAAGACTCGATCGCCTCCGCGCTAGCACCGGAAATGGGCAGAGCCATCAAACAACAGATTGAGATTGAGAGGGATGCGATGGTAGACGCCCTCTATCCCGTTATTGGCAGCACAATTGCCAAATACATGGCAGACGCAATTCGGAGTATCAACGAAAAGATCGAAAACACCTTCAGTATGGAGGGGCTAAATCGCAAAATTCGCTCTAAAGTGCAGGGAGTTTCCGAAGCAGAACTAATTCTCAAAGAAGCGATTCCCTTTACCGCCCGCGCTGTTTTCTTGATTCACAAAGCTTCCGGTTTAGTTATGTCAGAAATCCAATCTTCTGGCGAACAGAAATTGGAGTCGGATATGGTGGCGGGTATGCTGACGGCTATTCGCAGCTTTGTGAATGATTGTATCGCTCAATCTGGAGATGTTTCGGAAATCGATGCGATCGACTACGGAAATTCCAAAATCATCCTGGAAGTGGCGGGATACTGTTACCTCGCTGTGGTTACTCAAGGAGAAACTCCTCAGTGGTACAACCATAGGGTGCAGGAAGCCCTCCAAGCGATCGTGGAAAGCTACGATCGCCTCATCAAGTCATACGAAGGAGATCCTACCAGCATCCCCGAACGGGTACACAATATCCTAGAAGGCTTAGTAAAGATCAAGGATACAAGTACCAAGGATAAAAAGTCTAAATTTACTGGTTTGCTAGTTGTCGGTTCAGTTTTGGCGGGTTTAATTCTCCTGCCTTGGGGATATCATCAGTATCGTAATGCGATCGATCGCCAAATTGAGAAAGACACCGCCCAACGCTTGGCATCTGTACCGGAATTAGCCGTTTATCGTCTCTCCATAAATGCTCGTGAAGGCAAGCTGCGGCTTTCTGGAAAATTGCCAAATCAGGAGTTGCGCTCAAAAGTCGAACAAATTGCCAAGGAAATTGCACCTGCCTACTCATTGAAAAATCAAATAGCCGTCCAACCGCCCCCCGATCCTGTGCGGACAGCAGCTGACGTAAAACGAGTCACATCTATTTTAAATCAGATGAACGGCACTGCCATTTCATCCCAGTATGAAGCAGGTAAAGTCACGGTAAAAGGAACAGTAGCCCAGGTTGGCGATGCCGAGAAAATCACCCAAGCTTTTAAGCAAATACCGGGGATTGTCACTGTCACCAACACCGTACAACTACAGCAATTCTCCCTTCCCACTCGCATCTACTTCGAGCTTGGTTCAACTCAGCTAAAAGCAGGAGATCGAAACAAAGTTATCCAGGTCAAGGCATTTCTGAATCGCTATCCCCAAACAGACCTTACAATAGTAGGTCATAGCGATACGATCGGCAATTCTCTGGAAAATCAGCGCTTGGCACTGTCGCGGGCGGAAACGGTGCGACTCGCCCTAGTGGCAGAGGGCATCGATCCCAAACGGTTGCAAGCTGTTGGCACACCAAATCCGCCCCTTGGTCTAGATTCTAGTCAACCATTATGGTTAAGTAGATGTGTACAATTTCAGCCCATATCCCCTGGCTTCAAACGTAAATAATTATGTCCACGATTTCTAAAAAAATCTGCCTTGTTGGTGACTTTGGCGTAGGTAAAACTAGCTTGATTCGTCGTTTTGTAGAGCAGCAATTCAGCGATCAGTATCTTTCAACTGTGGGAGTCAAGATTTCTCGCAAAACTGTTGAATTAGAAGGAGTAAAAGAGCCGGAAAAGTTGAGTTTACAGATGATGATATGGGACTTAGAAGGTCATACGAAATTTAAGGGGATCGCACCAACTTATCTAGCTGGCGCTGGCGGTGCGATCATTGTTGCCGATGTCACCCGTCAAGAAACCCTAGAACGGATGAGCGAGCATATCAATTTGTTTTTTACCGTCAACCCCAAAGGCTTTATCATTATTGCCTTGAATAAATCAGATATGTTCGAGGAGGAAAAAATAGACAAACTTCTCAGCAATTATCAGTTTGAAGAGGAGAAGCGCGTATTATCCACCCATTCAACTTCTGCAAAGACAGGCAAAGACGTTGACATAATCTTTCACAAATTAGCTGACAAAATGGCAGGACTAACCTGAATCTCCCATTCTCAACAAATTCTCAAACCCACCCACACCCTTATGAACTACTACGTCCTGGATAAGATTTTTAACCAACCTTCAATACTCCGCCACATTGAATATTTGATAGTAGATAAAAACCTCCATATCTTAGATATATCCGAAGAAGTCCAACGGTTTGCTGATTCTCCTACTCGCGTCGTAAAAGCAAATGATGTTCGCGAGGGGTTTCCCGAATTAATAGGATATGAAGATATCTTATTCGCCATCATTCAAGGACAGCAAGAGGCTTTCCAGTTAAAAGGAGTTGCGCGGTCTTTAGGGCAGCATTCTCCGCCATTATATATTGATATCTATGTTGTTGGCGACCGAGACGAAAAGAATTATGAAAGTACATTGATAATTATCATTGAAGATGCTACTGAAAGAATGGTTATGGAGCAAAGTTTAGTACAGAGAGTAAATGAAGCAAATCTTTTATTGAGTGCCTTGGCTGTTTCCAAAGATTATATCGATAAAATTATTACTTCAATGGCAGATGCGTTGTTAGTGACAACAAAAACAGGAAAAATAAAAAGAGTAAACCCAGCAGCATGGTAACAGCCTCTTCATGTTCATTGAGGATGTTACAGAAAAAATGGTGTTGGAGCAAACTTTAGTCCAGAGAGTCAATGAATTAAATCTTTTATCGAGCGCCATAGAAGCTTCCCAAAAATCTATAGATAAAATTATCACAGCAATGGCAGATGCCTTGTTTGTGACTAACAATGCTGGAAATATAAAAACAGTAAATAAAGCGGCTCAAAATTTGTTTGAATATAGCGAGGTAGAATTAATTAACCAGCCGCTCTGAAAAATCATTGTCGATCGCAATTTTCTCCTCCAACTAATTCAAGATTATCCCTTATCTCCAGGAGAATTCTTGAAGGATATGGAAGTAATTTGTCAGACAAAAACTGGAAAAAAGATTGTTGTTGCATTTTCCTGCTCAACCGTTCAGACAGAGATAGAAGGCGTACAAGATTTTATCTATATAGGTAGGGATATCACCGATCGACAGCGGATTGAAAAGCGCCTGTTGATACAGTATGCCACGACGCGCATCCTGTCAGAGTCTCCCTCTCTAGTGCAGGCGCTACCGAAAATCATGCTAGCAATCTGTGAAAGCTTGGGATGGGCTTTAGGCGAATTTTGGATGCCGGAAACAGGGGAGCAGAAGTCCCCAGATCCCTGTCTGCGGTGTGCGGAAATTTGGTCTAGACCATCGCCTGCGATGTCAGAGTTTATTAATGTAACCAAGCAAACTACTTTTGCGCTTGGTGTTGGGTTACCGGGTCGCATTTGGGCCACCCGTTCTCCTGACTGGGTTCCCGATGTTGCTGATGATGCTAACTACCTGCGATCGCAGGTAGTTAGCATCATCAGCAGGACTGCACGCGGCATTTGGGTTCCCTATTCAGAGCAATCGCGAAATTCTGGGGGTGATGATTTTTTATAGCTGCGAGAAACAACAAATTGATGAAGATTTGCTTCAGATGATGACAGCTATTGGCAGCCAAATAGGCCAGTTTATTAAGCGCAAACAAGCAGAGGCAGCCCTAGCTGAGAGCGAAGAACGATATCGAGATTTGTTTGAGGGCGCTAGCGATTTGATTCAGTCTGTTGACGCTGACGGTAATTTTATATATGTTAATCGTGCTTGGCGAGAAACTCTGGGATATAGCGAAACTGAAATTGCCCAAATGACGGTATTGGATATTATTCATCCCGATTCTGCGATCCATTCTCAAGAGACTTTTCAAAGAGTAATGTCTGGAAAAAACACGAATCGAGTTAAAGCAGAATTTATTACCAAAGATGGCCAAAAAATCTCTGTTGAAGGAAGCGTAAACTGTAAATTTGTAGATAATAAGCTAGTTGCCACTCGCGCTATTTTTCGCGATATCACCGAGCGCTTGCAGGCGGAAGAGGCGCTGCGCTATCAACAGCAACAAACAGAACGCCTGTTACTTAATATCTTGCCAGGGCCGATCGCAGAGCGTCTGAAACAGGAAGAAACCACTATTGCAGAAAACTTTGCCGATGTCACCGTTATGTTTGCCGATCTTGTAGGCTTTACAGAGCTTTCTTCTACAGTATCGCCAACAGAACTGGTTGAGATACTCAATGTAATTTTCTCCGAGTTCGATCAACTAGCTGAAAAACATGGTTTGGAGAAAATCAAGACGATCGGAGATGCTTATATGGTAGTGGGAGGTCTGCCAGTGCCCCAGAGCAACCACGCTATTGCGATCGCAGAAATGGCACTCGATATGCAAACTTCTATTGCCCAATTCAGCGAAGAGACAGGACGCATTTTAAATATCCGAATTGGGATCAATACCGGGCCTGTTGTTGCGGGTGTGATTGGCACGAAAAAGTTTATTTACGATTTGTGGGGTGACACTGTAAATATCGCCAGTCGCATGGAATCTCACGGTTTGCCAGGAGAAATTCAAATAACTGAGGCAACTTACGAATATTTACGCGATCGCTACTTTTTTGAGGGTCGCGGCGAAATCCCAGTCAAAGGCAAAGGTAAAATGAATACTTATTTTATTGTCGGCAGAAAAGTTTAGTAGTCATTAGTCATTAGTCATTAGTCATTGGTCATTAGTCATTAGTCATTAGTCATTAGTCATTAATTATTTTTTGACTTTTGACTTTTGACTTTTGACTTTTACTTCCGCGTATATCTGTGCTTCACGCCGATGGGAAAATACTCCGGGTCGCCTGTTGGTGCGAGAGAAACTTGCAGCATCTGATATGCTGGCGGAACATAGTTAGCAAACTCGCTATTGAGTCGCAGCAGCTGAAAGAGAATGTTCGATGCGATCGCCTCCCGTTTCCCCTCGCTACCTTCCACTCCCGGCGCTAATTCCACGATCGCAGACAGAAATTTATTTCGATCCGCATCTTCCTTAACTTGCAAGACAAACTTACCCGTTACCCAATCTTTAATAACAGCTTGTTCTAACCCCACCGTCACATTTTCTGGGTAAATATTTGCCCCAAAATAAGAAACCGTAAAATTAGAACGTCCAAACACATACACAAAAGGCAACTGATGAATACCTCTGTCACTAGACAAATCTGTTAGTGGATCGAATCCCCATTCGGACAGGAAATTCAGCATTTCATCATAACTAATTATCCCCCCAGTATCCAAAATGTTATAACGAATCAACGGAATGCCGTTATCGCCAGAAAACAGCAATGTTCCCTCACGAACTTCAAAAAAGCGACTGAAAGGATCGTACTGTACCAGCGTGGGTAAACGCGATTCACCAAATAGCGCCCGCGCCGCATTTGGATTATTTGCTAAAAAACGACGAATGCAAATACTCAGCGGTGTTTCATTGCCCAAAACACCCGCATCGGCAGTTCCATAAAGTGCGGCAGAATCATAACAAAAATTTGTGGAACTCACTCTTTCTCCAACTAGATTTCGCCACTCTTCGCTGAAAACTTCTCCCGCAAAAACCATTTTTAGATGATATTTCTGCCACTCTACACCACGGGCAATACCGCTATCAATTACATCTTTAATAAATGGCGGATATCCCAACAGCACAACTTGCTCAAATTGCTCACCAAGTTCCTGCACAACTCGGAAAATTTCTTCTTTGTTATTTCCTGGAGAGATAACGGTGATGGGATAACCTTTACTGGCGAGATAGCGGCAGCAATTCATCGTAAAAATGCCCCCTACCCACGTTCCCAACGTGAAACAAATCACGGCTAAGGTGCGGCGGGTGTCGGCATAAAAGCTATCGTGGAATATCTGCTCAAAACGAGTGGCTATCTGAAGTTCATCTGCGAAAAAACGCGGCCAAAATGTCGGTTTTCCGGTCGAACCGGAGGAAACTGCGATCGTATCGCAACTTGACAATTCTCCATTGCGGCACAATTCGGCTAACGAGTGAAGCTTGAGGTAATTCTCTTTTGTAATTGGCGGCAGTTTTTGGAAGTCTTCGTAAGTCTGGATGGACAGCGGATCGATATTATGTTCCGCCAAAAATGCGCGGTAGGCGGGAACTGTGTTGACAACCGAGTGAAACAATGCTAAAACACCTAACTCTGCACTCGCATTTGTGTGTCGTTCGAGTATGGTTTCCATTGGTGTTGTCAGGAATTCTGCAAACGCTTTGATTGCCCGTTCACGTTGTTCTTCTCGCATTGGCTTTTAATCCTTTCTCGTTTTTAATCATTTGGCATCATAAATAAATCCCCGTCTTCTTCATCTTCTTCATCTTCTTCATCTTCATCTTCATCTTTATCTTGACTTTTGACTTTTGACTTTTGACTTTCTATATCCCGTAGCACAAACTCCTGGCATTTGGTGCTGGGATCTACTTGCCGCTCAAATAGAGGACTATCTTCTCCCTGACATTTTCCAGAAGTGAAAAACTGGCATACCGCACAGCAATCTTCTCCAGATGCGATCGCATTCTCGATCGCTAAATGTTGCTGCGAAAGCGGACTCAGCTTCAGACGATAGCCGTCCCACTTGGCTTTGAGTATGCCATTGGCAGCTAACATCTGCCAACGTGGGTCTGATTCCACCACCGCCTCTGGTATCCTGATCCAAGCACCTTCCACTTCTGCTTCCACAGTCACCTCGAATTCAGAAGGTAGCTCCATCTGAGCAAGTTTCGCACGAGAAATTTTTTCTGGAACCTGCCCATATTCGATCGAATCTCCGACGCTGGGAATATGGACATAATATTTCTGTTGTAATTCTCCCGCCTTGGCCAATTGGTGCAAAGCATCCAGCGATCCGTGAATCAAAATTAAATGCTTGGGATTAACCTTAGAAATTACTTGGGTAAGACCAACTTTATCAGCGTGAGCGCTCAAATTAAATCGCTTAATCTGGGCGCGAACAGTTAGTTCTTTGCCCTCCAATTGAACAGTATCTCCAGTTTTTAAACTCTGAAGCAAACGACCCGGACTTTCTTCATCGGTGTAACCGCTAATAAAAATAGCAGCGTTTTCTCGCTCCAGCAAAGTAGTAGCGTAGTAGATTGAAGGGCCACCCGTAAGCATCCCAGAACTGGCGATAATTACGCTGGGTTTTGCCATTGCTAATGGTCGTTCTTTGGGAGAGCCAATAGGAATAATGGGAGAAGAAGAATTTGGATCGAAGAATGGTTCCTGTTTCTGCTGGGTAAAATTCTGCACCGACTGGGGTAATAAAGCCAGATTGTCGCGGAAGACATCGGTTATGGCTCGCACTAAACCATCTACAAAAATGGGAATTTTGAGTTTGTGAAATACAGCGCTGGTGCGAATAGCAAGGAGAATTTCTTGCGCCCTTCCTAAAGCGAAAGCCGGGATGAGAACGTTACCGCCTTTGGTAACAACTTCTGCGATCGCTTCTAGCAGTGCCGTTTCTTGCGCCTTCCTACCTGGATGGGTATCTGCTCCGTAAGTTGACTCGGTAATCAGAACATCTGCTGTAGGAAGATCCGCCAATTTCAATCCTTCAGTTGTGCGGCTGGAAGTGGTGTTGTAATCTCCAGTGTAGAGTAGGGTGCGAGATGGCGATCCGGCTCTCGCCGGATCGTTGTATCGCATATAAATACAAGCAGCACCCACAATATGACCGGCATTGATAAACCTCACCTTCAATCCCGGTAGCGGCTCAAAATCAAAGCCGATCGGTTGCGTCTCCAGCCGAAACAAGGTACGCTCTAAATCAGCCTCATCAAACAATTCTGGCGAATCTTCGTTCAATTGCTGAACTTTCAGGCAATCCTGCAACATTACGTGAGCAATTTCCCTCGTACCTTGAGTACAAATCATCCGCACACCAGGGAAACGATTGTGAAAGACTGGTACAGCGCCTAAATGGTCTTGATGAGCGTGGGTGATCAGCAACAAATCCGGGTTTTTCAGGCGATCGAGTGCTGGTAAAGGATCGTAACCCTTCGGTCGAGTACCGCAATCCATTACTATTTCATAAGGGCCAATAAAAACTTGGAAGCAGGAAGCACCAATTCCCCTAGCAGCTCCCAAAGGCGTTACTATTAATTTTGGATCTTCAGATTGCTCGTCAATTTCAGCAACCTCTGCTTCCTCATCCGCACTCGACTCCAATCCCAAATCTGAAATCTGAAATCTCAAATCGTTTGCTGGTGGCGGATACTGGTAAACCTTGACTCTTTTACCGCGCACATACACTCTGGCGCGTTGTCCGTCTTCTGGCGAAACAGCTTCCCACTCCCAACCGTTGCGGCGTCGAATTGCTGGCGCAAGTTCCCATGTTGTCTCTTCAGTTTCGTCTGTTAGTGCCGCCAAAGCAATATCATTTGGCGGAGTGGGTTCGGGTAAAATCTTTGTAGCTTCTGCCTTTAAGTCTGAACTTTGCTGAGGTACAGGGGAGAGGTTTAATGCAGATTCTTCTATGCTCTTTTGCTCCTCTGCTTCGCTACTTCTATCTTCCTCCTCAACAAACTGAGCTGCTTCGACTTGCAGTTCGGTTCCAACGCGGCGTGCTTGAACTTGCAACAGTTGTCCCACCTTCATATTAAAGGTGCTGGAATTGAGCAAGGTGAGCTTGAGGGTTTTTTGTTCCGATCGCGAAGCAACGTATAGCTTGACCTTAAACTGGACGGATGGATTGCGCCTACCGATTTGTAGCACCCGACCGATTAGCTGACATCTATCCTCATCAGAGTCACCGGATATGGGTGAAGAACCAACCAGGTTTACAAGCGAGATTTGACCCGTGGAATCGGTGCTGGGGATGACGTTCCACGCACAAACCTGTCCTTCTGTCCACTCTGCCAGTTTTGGTGAAATCCGAAAGCGAGTGTTATCCGCACAAACCAGGTGGGGTATTCCTTCGATCGCACAAATATATCCTGCGATGGTGAAAAAGAAGGTCTGGCTATCAGAGGATTCAGGAGAGACGGTGGCGTTGATGCAGTCTGCCGTAGGCATCGCGGTTCGATCGGTCATGGTTATACTAATGATATTGCCCAAAGTGGCACTGCAACGACTTTAGCATCCGCAAGGCAGGGGTAGACGGCATACCTACCTCGGAACGTACTATCTTGCAGCATGATTCATCTTATCTAGCCCGCCGGGAAGACCCACACCATAGCAGCTTCTGCTTGGTGTTGGGATGAAAGGCAGGTTAAAATTGGTGATGTACACAATTTTAACTCATCATGCTACTATATTTATCATCTGCGTTTTCTATAAAATGTTAGTTTACGAAGCAAAGCTAAAAGGAACAGAAACCCAGTATCGCACTCTCAACGAGATGTTGCGGACTGGGCTTTTTATTCGCAATAAAGCTTTGCGATACTGGATGGACAATCCCGGCGTAAACGGCATGGACTTGAACAAATACTGCAAAGTTCTAGCTGACAATCCTGAATTTCCCTGGGTTAAGAAACTTAACTCAATGGCAAGACAGTCAATGGCAGAAAGAGCCTGGTTAGCTATATCGAGATTCTTCGATAACTGCCAAAAGAAAGTACCAGGCAAAAAAGGTTATCCGAAATTCAAGCGTTCGCAAACCAGATCATCAGTTGAATACAAAACTTGTGGCTGGAAGCTATCAGAAGACAGAAAGTATATCACCTTTACCGATAAATTTGGTGCTGGCACTTTCAAGCTTTGGGGAACTAGAGATTTACATTTTTATCAAATAGACCAAATCAAACGAGTTAGGATAATTCGTCGTTCTGATGGATATTATGTACAGTTTTGCATTAATCATAAAAGGGAAGAAACTCATGAATTAACAGGTCGAATGTTAGGGTTGGATGTTGGTTTAAACCATTTCTACACCGATTCAGAGGGTAATCAAATAGAAAACCCGCGCTTTTTAAGGAAAGGTGAAAAATCTCTCAAGAGAGCTTCTCGTCAACTTTCACGAAAAAAGAAAGGGTCAAAAAATCGAATTAAAGCTAAGAATCGGTTAGGTAGGAAACACCTAAAAGTTGAAAGGCAGCGTAAAGACTTTGCTGTGAAATTAGCAAGGTGCGTAATCCAGTCTAGTGACTTGGTAGCCATTGAAGACTTACAGGTGCGAAACATGGTGAAAAACCACTATTTGGCTAAATCAATCAGTGATGCTTCTTGGTCGATGTTCAGACAGTGGTTGTCATATTTCGGTCAAGTATTCGGAGTGCCAGTTGTGGCTGTCCCTCCTCAATATACATCGCAGGATTGTTCTAATTGCGGTGCGGTAGTTAAGAAAACCTTAAGCAACAGAACGCATCAATGCCCCGATTGTGGGCATATTCAAGATAGGGATTGGAACGCAGCGATTAATATTCTCAATAAGGCGTTGTCAATCTTGAGCAAAATGTTGAAAAATCCCGTCGGGCAGACGGAAATTAACGCCTCTGGAGAGAACGACCTCTGTTTAGTTGGGGAAACCCAATTAAGTAAGCCGACTCGTAGAAAGAGGAAGCCCAAAGAGCAATCTTTGGAATCCCCCGCTATATTCGGTACTCTGACTCTTCGGCGGGAGGATGTCAATCTACCTCCCTAAAAAGGGTGTAAAGTTGAAGAATCGGCATAAAAGGCGATCGCTATGATCCAGACTCAAGTAGAAGTGTCTAACTCTTCCGAACTCTACGAAGCAGATTTCTATGCTTGGACTGTTGAGCAAGCGAAGTTTTTGCGCGATCGTGCTTGGAATAGTTTAGATATTCCAAATTTAGTTGAGGAGATTGAGTCTTTGGGCAAACAAGAGCGCCAAAAATTAAGAAGTCGTTTGGCTATTTTATTAGGGCATTTACTCAAGTGGGAGTTTCAGCCAAGTTATCGCTCTAATAGTTGGCTTGGTACTATTCGGGAACAGCGGCGACGTATTATTGAACTGCTTGAAGAAAACCCTAGTTTGAAACCTTATTTACCTGAAGCTAAAGAAAAAACCTACCAGGACGGGTTGGACTTGGCTGTTCAAGAAACATCGTTAAGCTACAAAATTTTTCCATCTGAATGTCCTTATGATTTAGATCAGGTCTTAGATTCTAAGTTTTTCCCCGGCCTACAACTTGATAATGACCCAAAAGTAGATTAAAATGAGATCCCAGTTCCCAGTAGTAAAAACAGCACTGTTACCGCTTCTCGTACCTAATATTTCATGGTTATAAGAAAATGAAAAATCAACGCGATCGCTCTCAATGGGACTTAGGCAGATTCTTTCAAACCCTTAGCTATTTTGAGGTAATCCCTTTTTTCAACTGCCTACAGCGGTTATTCCAAGGTACTCCCAAGGATAATAGAGATAGACCTAATGGAGACAAAAAAGTGGGTGCAATCCTGGTAGCTGGTGCAACAGGCGGTGTCGGGAAGCGAGTCGTGCGGCGACTTGTCGATCGCGGTTATCAAGTACGTGCCTTAGTTCGAGACTCTCAAAGAGCCAAAGAAATGCTCGGCGACAAAGTGGAACTGTTCGAGGCTGATATTACTATACCAGAAACCTTGACCGCCGCACTGATGAGCGACGTAAGAGCCGTAGTCTGTTGCACTGGCGTGCGCGTACAACCAATCGAAGGAGACACACCCGATCGGGCCAAATACTATCAAGGCATCAAATTTTATATGCCAGAAGTAGTTGAAAGCCCTGAAGTAGTTGACTATCAAGGCATCAAGAACTTGGTGCAAACTGCGGCGCGATATCTCGATAAATCAGACGAAAAAGTGATATTTGATTTCACACAAGTAACCGACGACCTAAAAAATACTTGGGGTGCTGTCGATGATGTCGTCATGGGTGGAGTCAGTCAAAGCGGTATTCAACTGGTAGATAACACAGCATTATTTGCTGGCAACGTATCAACTGCCAATTCCGGCGGTTTTGCTTCCGTTCGTACCCGCAATTTCGATACTCCCCTCGATTTGTCTGGATACGAAGGCGTCGAATTGCGCGTCAGAGGAGATGGCAAGCGATACAAATTTTTCATCCGCACCGAAAGTCAATGGGATGGCGTTGCTTACAGCTATTCTTTCGACACAGTAGCAAACACCTGGATAAATGTGCGCGTTCCTTTCTCTGATTTAATTGCTGTCTTTCGCGCCAAAACTTTGCCAAATGCTACTATTATCAATTCCCAGCAAATTCGCTCCTTCCAGCTAATGCTGAGTAAGTTTGAATATGACGGAGGACTCAACCCGAACTTTACACCAGGTGGTTTCGCCTTGCAAGTTGAATCTATCAAAGCTTATGGCAACTACCGTCCGCAATTTATCATGGTTAGTTCCGCTGGCGTCACTCGTCCCGGTCGTCCTGGAATAAACTTAGAAGAAGAACCGCCAGCAGTGAGAATGAACGACCAGTTAGGCGGCATTCTGACTTGGAAATTGCGCGGCGAAGATAGCGTGCGGTCAAGTGGCATTCCTTATACTATTGTCAGACCTTGTGCGTTAACAGAAGAATCGGGTGACAAACCATTAATTTTCGACCAAGGTGACAACATTCGCGGCAAAGTAAGTCGGGAAGATATCGCCGAACTATGTGTGCAGGCGTTAGAAGAACCAAAAGCGTGCAATGTCACGTTTGAGGTGAAAGAGACAGAAAATAGCAACGGTAGTAAAGATTGGGAGACTTTGTTTGGTAGGTTGCAACCTGCTGCTTTAGTTAAGCGTTGATACTGTAGGGTGCGTTATTAACGCACTCTCATCCCCACAAGAGTTTTTATTAAACTTAAATCAACTCAAATCGATCGATTTGAGTTGCCCGTATTTGTCAAACTAAATTGTTACCATTCCGTATCTTGACTAATTATTATTGTAACGGCTAGTGAGTACATCCGCCATCTAATTCGCGAAGAACAGGAACGCACAGATCATCGGCGGTTGGAGGAACTATTATTAGAAGGTCTTGATAGTGGCGATTCTATTCAGGTAACAGATCAATGGTGGGAACAAAAACGAGTTCAACTAATGGAAAGATTTCGCCAAAAAAATAAATGACACGACGCATTTCGATTTCGCCAAGGGCAAGGGTTTGGACATTGGGGAGGGCGGGTTTTGTTGGGAGGTTATCTATTTTTGTCCAGACATATCTGCTAAACCCGCCCCTACCAATCATTTGGGTAACGCGATCGCTATTGTGAAAAAAGGCGTTCGCTATTTCGTATACACACTGGCGTTGGCGATCGCCTGCCGGAGGCATATCGCACTCTCCAATTCCCCAAAGGCGATAAAAGCTACTAAACTTTATATATGGCTTAGACGTAGGTTGATACTTATGAAATTAATGACGGAGTATACCATTGTTCTTCGGCCTGATGACAATGGCACTTTTGTCGCCTACATCCCAGCAATTCCCGGTTGTCATGCTTGGGGACAAACGCCTGATGAAGCGCGTGCGGAATTGGTGAATGTTTTCGACATGATCCAAGAAGAATATTCCGAACAAGGTCGCGAATTGCCTGATGATGTTAAATTGGTGATTGCCCATGCCAGCTAAAGCAAGCGAATTGGAACGAGTTGCCAAAAAATTGGGTTTTACTAAGGCACGGCAAAAGGGTAGTCACGCTCGTTGGAAGCACCCGGATGGACGAGCAACAACTATTCCTATTCATGGTAATGCAGAAATTGGTAGTTGGTTATTTTATGAAATTCTTAACCAATTAGGTATTACGGAAGAAGAGTTTAATCAATTTCGATGAATAATGCGATCGCACTTTGATTAAAGACAGGCGATATGCCTACGGCACGCTGCGCGATCGCACTCTCTAATTCCCCAAACACGATCGCTCAAGGGCTAATTGAAACAACATCGCCAGCATCATTAATCCGAACTGTCGAACTTGCTGGAAGCGACACTATCATAGCGCTAACTTGCCTCATCAAAGGGACAAGATGGTCGGGTCTTGTACTGCTAGAATCTAATACCACAATTCTTATAAAACGACTTGCTAGATTTTGTTGATAGGGAAGATTTTTATCAGCCGTGATAAAAACATCAAAAGGATGATTTTCGGCTCTATCCAGAATTTCCCTGTCTTTTAGCCCTCTCCACCCCATGTCATAAACATTGCTGATTGAATGACCGTCGTCTAAGAAAGGCTGCTTGAGTTTTTGACTCAAGAGATTTTCATCAAGCAGTATAAGCATTGGACGTATTTTCTACAGACAACATCATCTTAGTTACATTTTCTAGCACTTCAATTGCCTGACTTTCTAGGTAAGGAAAGTCATTAATAAACTCTCTGAAACCGCTTTCACCTTCCAGGTAGTCGAAAAAAGTTTTTAAGGGGACGCGGGTGCCGACAAATACGGAGACACCGCTCATAATTTCTGGATCGCGGTGAACAATTCCTCTTGTTTGCAGTAGTTCTTCTATTTTCACGGGTTTTACTCCTTTATATCAAAAGAAGTGGGTCATTTTAACTGTAATTGATGAGTAATTATACCATAAATTTAGCAGAAGCGATCGCGAATTGATTTCAAATAAAAAGCGATCGCTCTTTTCGGATAGTTGAAAAAAGGCGATCGCACTCTCTAATTCCCCAAACACGATCGCCTACGGCACGCTGCGCGAACGCCATCACAGGATTTTGGGAAAAACGACGCATTTAACCACCAATTATCCTGTAGGGGCGGGTTTAGTCAAAAATTTGGATACTAATATTAAATTATCTCACAAAACCCGCCCCTACCAATGATTTGGTTAACGCGATCGCACTTTGATTAAAGACAGGTGATCGCACTCAAAAATCACTCAGATTCATCGCCTAGATAAGATTGATGACTGTGCCGAACATGAAGAATCGCTACGACATCTTCTTCGACCACAAACAGAACTCGATATTTTCTGCGTTTTCCAATCCATAATTGCCGAATTTCACGACCAATCATCGGTGCTTCTGGTGCTGTTGTACAGCGATTGGGAAATTCTTGAAGCGATGAGATGGCATCTTGAAGTTCGTAGTACCATTGGTCTGCTGCTTCAGCACTCAGGTTGTCGCACATCCAACGATAGGATGCTTCGATTTCTTGAAAGGCAGTCGGTTGAATCAGAACCTGGTAACTCATGGGCGAGGCGGAATCCTAAGTTTTTGTTCTAGAGTTGCCAACGCCTCAGAGGCAGGAATTCCTTCACCCCGCTCAAACTCTTCGAGTCCTTTACGAATACCTACTATCGCTTCAAGGTAATCAATGCGTTCTAAGAGTTCTTGGTATGTGGCTAGGCGATGTTTTGGGGCCTTTTTGAGCGACTTCAAAAAGCCAAGCAGATCGTCTAGCAGTTCGGTTGGAGTGCTTTCAATTTCTTGCCAGAGTAATTCTTTGATGGTCATCACGGCTTACGGATGAGATTTCTACTTCTAGTATAGCGATCGCACTCTCTAATCCCACAAACACGATCGCTATTGTGAAAAAAGGCGATCGCTATTTCGTATACCCACTGGCGTTGGCGATAGCCTGCCGGAGGCATATCGCACTCTCTAGATCGCCATCACAGGTATTTTGGCAAAAACGATTACGGCACGCACTCGCGTTCGCATTTGACCACCAACCATCCTGTAGGGGCGGGTTTAGCCAAAAACTATGCCAATCACCGATAATCTTAATCCAAAACCCGCCCCTACCAATCATGTGGGTAACGCGATCGCTATTGTGAAAAAAGGCGATCGCGTAGCGTGCCGTAGGCAATCGCTATTTCTTATATGCACTGGCGATCGCCAGTGCATGTTATAATCTATTTAGCACTTGTTCGGTTTGCATAATGACAACCCAAACAACAGAAATAGTTAAAATCTTACTACGGTTAAAAAAAGATATCAACATATAGGTGTAATCCCAGGATGAAAATATATTTAGATACTAGCGCCTTAAATAGAATATTTGATGACCAGTCCCAAGCTAGGATATATTTAGAATCTGTAGCGATGGAAGTGATATTTTTATTGATTGAAAATAAAAATATTGAAATTGTATCCTCAGATGCTTTAGTTTTCGAGACTAATAATAATCCCTATAGCGATCGCCGAGCTTTTATAGAAAAAGTTCTGGAAAAAGCTACATCGTTCCAAAGCTTGAATGAGAAAATATTAACGAGAGCAGAGGAAATGGAAACAACCATGAAAATTAAGGGTGTGGATTCACTGCATTTAGCCTGTGCTGAGGCATTAAAAGTTGATGATTTTATCACTTGCGATGATAAAATAATTAAAAGATATCGGGGAGTGCTGGCGGTGAAAAATCCGACTGAATTTGCTAATAACGCTATGATCGAGCAAAAGGAGGAGGAAAATGGTTAATAAATTAGTTGTGCCGAAAATGTCAGAGGTAAGGGTTGAAGGGATTACAGCTATTATAGAGCAATTGGGAATTGCTAAGGCAGCTTTTTTCTTGCGAGAAAATATGTCGCAAAATGTGGATTACTTGGAAGTAAAAGAGGAAATGTTTGTCAATAAAACTGCGCGGGAAATATATGCAGAAATAAAAAGGAATGGGTAGGGGTAAGAAAATTGTGACAAATGCGATCGCACTCTGTAATTTAACAAAAACGATCGCACTCTCCAATTCCCCAAACACGATCGCTATTGTGAAAAAAGGCGATCGCTATTTCCTATCCGCACTAACGATCGCACTCTCCAATCCCACAAACCCGATCGCTGTTATGAAAAAAGACGATCGCTATTTCGTATCCGCACTGACGATCGCACTCTCTAATCCCACAAGTACGATCGCTATTGTGAAAAAAGGCGATCGCTATTTCGTATCCGCACTGACGATCGCACAATTATTTTTAATTAGACTTGAGGAAAATCTCAATGAAAATTCCCGACGATGCCATTATCCCTAGTGAAAAAATTACCCGATATTTGCTTGTGCCTAAACTCCAAGATGATAAATCTAAGTTTTTAGCTCAGGGTGCTTTCACTCAAGAAAACCCAGACAAATTACTAGCTGCTATTCGCCAGCTTAACACCACTCAAGAGGCTAAGGAAGATGGAGATAACGAATATGGTAAGTTTTATCGAGTTGAAGGAGATTTGTTGGGTGTGAATGGTAGAGCTTTGGCAGTAATTACGATTTGGATACAATGGTATTCAGATAGCTCAATTCGTTTTGTGACTCTTAAACCTAAAAAGGATTAACTCTAATGAAACTTGAACTGTACCAGCGAGTTTTTTTGCGGCGAGACTTACCGGAATATCGGCTGAAGCGGGGCGATTTGGCTATGCTAATTGACTATGTTCCTCATCCTAGTAATGGAGAAGATGGCTATGTGTTAGAAGTTTTTGATGCTAAAGGGGATTCTTTGGTTGTGATTGCTGTACCGATGTCTGATGTGGAATGTTTACCGGATAATTCGGTGTTGTCAGTTCGTTCTTTGGTAGAAAGTAAATAAATGAGAAAGCGATCGCGTTTTTGAATTGTCATGAGAAAACGCTATCGCGTAGCGTGCCGTAGGCAATCGCACTTTTCGGATAGTTGAAAAAAGGCGATATGCCTACGGCACGCTGCGCGATCGCACTTTGATTAAAGACAGACGATATGCCTACGGCACGCTGCGCGATCGCACTCTCTAATCCCACAAAGCCGATCGCTATTGTGAAAAAAGGCGATCGCTATTTCGTATCCGCACTGATGATCGCACTCTCTAATTCTACCAGCACGATCGCTATTATGAAAAAAGGCGATGGGCTATGCTGCTTCCACTTGTAATCGACGTTCTACTCGTTCGTATTCATCTTCTAATAGCCAGAGTTTAGCTTCTTCATAACTTGAACTTGCAAATACGATCTGATAATTTTGAGCAGGATCGTAAATACAGCTATTGCCTGAATTGTCACCCAATAAAATTAGGACGTAAGGTGGTGATGCTGTCGGATCTACCCATAATTCTGTGAATTCCCAGTTATCGGCTAGGTTTAGTTCTGGGGATGACATGATATTTATCTCCTTTAATTTTAATTTCTCCGTAGTAGAGTGGTATTCTACTATCGCTGTCAAGTCTGTAACCAATGGGGTCAGGGAAATAGAGACCATAACGCTCGTGACCGCGAATTACGCCTATAAACTCTCCATTGGCGATGATAGCTTGGGCTACGCTTTCCATTGTAGCTCGATCGTTAAAAATATGAACGCTACCTTCTTGTTGAAGTAGTTTTTGCATTTGAGGAGTATTGGGTAGATGTTTGGCAATGTGTTTGGTGTCGATGCTTAGTTGGCGGTTAATTCCGGTCATAAATTGAGAGGCATCAAAGATATAAATTATACGAATATTTCAATTTATTGACAAGCTTTAACTCAAATAATTGCGTTTTTACATCAATAAATAATCTAAATTTTTATTACAAAAAGCGATCGCGAATTGATTTCAAATAAAAAGCGATCGCTCTTTTCGGATAGTTGAAAAAAGGCGATCGCTATTTCGTATCCGCACTGACGTTGGCGATAGCCTGCCGGAGGCAGGCTATCGCACTCTCTAATTCCACAATCACGATTGAACGCACCCACATCCATTCTCAAAGGGCAACTATTGACCCCGCCCTGGTTTGCAGTCTGTAAAACCCAATGCTTCGGAATCAAGAAAGCTGGCTATAGCCATTTCGACAACAGTTTCGATCGGATACTCAATTTCCGCAGCGCGTGCAACTAGCGCCAGTCGGATTCGTTCAGGTAGGCGATCGAGGATAGCTTGAGCGTCAGCAGTAGATAATTGTTCTAAGCTAGTAGTCTGCATGGATCTATTTTTCTGGAGGAATTTGGACGTTGTAGGGTGGCTCAGTTGCTCGTAAGATGACTGTTTCTAGTTCTAATAGTAGCGCAGGGGTTTCCCAAGGTGAGAGCAAATAAATGGCGATGCGTACATCTTCATCATTGTATTGATCGAGCCATGCCCATAAGAAGGCTTTGTGACCACCACTAAAGCGCCCTCGCAAACTTTTGGTTTTGCCAATGTAAAGTAGTCCTTCTGTGCGATGTCTGACTGCGTAGAGTCCGGGACGGGGCGAAATGTTGGTAAAACTGCGAGTGATTGGTTGGCATTGCTCGAAGGGAATTGATGCTAGAGTATGGAGAATTTGGTGGGCTTGTTGCTGAATAGGGTCGGTCATATTTATTGGCAGCGTTCGCGCAGCGTGCTGTAAGCATATCGCAGTTTTCCTATCCTACAGCGCGATCGCACTCTCTAATTCCCCAAACACGATCGCTATTGTAAAAAAAGGCGATCGCTATTTCGTATCCGAACTGACGTTGGCGATAGCCTGCCGGAGGCATATCGCACTCTCCAATCCCACAAACCCGATCGCTATTGTGAAAAAAGGCGATATGCCTACGGCACGCTGCGCGAACGCATATAATCGCTGACTCAACCCAAATTTTTAGCTTACCTTTTGGAGAGAAGCTGATTCTAATTCTTCTGAATAAAACTCGCCTACATCTACTGGCAATTCTACAACCTGGTGATTGTAAATTTTTGATACTAGCTTACATATCTCTACACCTACTATCTGGTTAAATTGAAATGTTTGACAGAAAAAATCATCTCCATTGGTAATTTGAATTTCTTGCTCGGCGATTTTGTCTGTTTCTACAGTTACGGTAAAGTCATACGGGTTTTTACCAATTAAGACTACGACGTTGAATGCTTTTGGATTGCTGCTTGGTTCGATTAACATTACTCGGACGTTCATAATTTTCTCCCATAAATTGCTTCTGTATTCCAATAATTTAGAAAGTCTTCTTTCTTCATGGTATACTTTGTCCCTTCCCAGGGATATCGTATCATCACTCTTCCTGCTTTATCCACACCATCAACTACTACTAAATGTCCTATTCTTGCACCCGTTTCTTTAAATACAGCCGCATAAGAACCTGTTGTATTTAATACTTCAAATACTTGGGAATCAGTTGCGCCCGGTATGCTAATAGGGCCACCTTGCCAGCGTACAGAACCTTCTGGAACAAGGTTGTTAATCGCACGCGCCAGGTATTTGGTAATTGCGGGTACTCCACTTCGATCGGCAATTGCGTTTTGGTCGATGTTAGTAATTCCACGATCTTTTAGCAACATTTCAGCGCAGGCAGGCCCACAATATAATTCGTTGTGCTGTCGTACAACTTTTGGGTCAATTATCTCATTACTGACAGGCCATTTACCGCCTGCACCTACCATTTGAGGTGGTTCATTTTTTGGGGGATTTTGGTTCACAGCTAGTAGGTTATGTAATAAATATGATGCTGTGAAGAGATTTTACAAGGGAATTAACTTATTATATCGCACTCTTACCCCAAAAACACGATCGCACTCTCTAATCCCACAAATCCGATCGCTATTATGAAAAAAGACGATCGAACTCCCACCCCACCAACACTCACATCCCCAAAAGAGCGATCGCACTCCCACCCCCACCAACACTCTCATCGCAAAAAGAGCGATCGCACTCCCATCCCCACCAGCACTCTCATCGCCAAAAGCGCGATCGCGCTCTCTAATTTAACTTAGCACGCTCCCACTCTATAATCTAAATAGTCTGATTGTACCCTCACGGCTTTCATCGTTTTAGTCATTCTCTACCATGATATAATTACAAAATGCCTATTCCACCAGAAATCACTGCTCTTGTCGAGCAATTAAATCAAGAGCTTAATCAAATTGAGCAGGAGGCTACCGCAGGAATTACCTTAACTAGAGCTATTCTCGATCGCTTTCCCGAAAACGCTAGATTAATTCAGTTTTTTGCCTCTTTTAGTAGTGCTATGCTGTTTGTTGAGACACAAAGAAGACGAATTCGCAGTATAGTAGAAAACCTTTCGGCAACCCAGACAAATATAGATGAAGAAATTCAGGAAGCTGGGGAAGATTTGGCAGGTGAACTGGGTAGAGTATTAGAAACTAAAATGCTAGTTACTAATCTAAAAAACCGTCTGGAGAATTTGCAATGACAAAACCATCTTTGAATGAACAACAATTAGCTCAATTAGATGAAGTCCTTAATTTTGCTAAAGAAGTTGAACAAAAAATAAAACAGTTTAGTGACGAATCAGAGAAAATTGCTCAAAAGTGGCAACGTAGAGCGGAGGATAAACGCGCTGCGGCTGTACATAAGTAATTAGAAAAGGCAAGATGTGATGAGAGGCGATCGCTATTTCGTATCCGCACTAACGATCGCTTTGGCTAATTATTGGCATAAATTGACAAATTTTGCCAAATCACCTATAGTGGAGTCAGGGAATAGGTTAAAACCCAATGACAACACTTAACATCTCGCTTCCAGAGTCCATGAGGACTTTTATTGAAGAACAAGTACACAAGGGCGGCTATAGTACAGCTAGTGAGTACATCCGCCATCTAATTCGCGAAGAACAGGAACGCGCAGATCATCGGCGGTTGGAGGAACTATTATTAGAAGGTCTTGATAGTGGCGATTCTATTCAGGTAACAGATGAATGGGGGGAACAAAAACGAGTTCAACTGATGGAAAGATTTCGCCCAAAAAATAAATGACACGACGCATTTCGATTTCGCCAAGGGCAAGTTTTGACCTTGATGACCATTTTGGATACATCGCAGAAAACAACTTTGATGCAGCGGTGAGATTTTTTGATTCGGCAAGGCAAACTTTTGCTAAAATAGCACAAACACCTGGCATTGGTAAGCGTTGTGAGGTTGAAAATCCACGTTTGGCGGGTCTGCGAAAGTGGGCAGTGAAAGGTTTTGAGAATTATTTTATTTTCTATTTGGATGGTGGTGAAATTGTTTAAATTGTGCGGATACTCCACGCGGCACGCGATATTCCAACGATTTTGGAAATGGAAGAATGAGTAGCGATCGCACTTTGATTAAATACAAGCGATCGCTTTTTAATATTCCATAGAAAAAACAAACGATCGCACTCTCCAATCCCACAAATCCGATCGCTATTGTGAAAAAAGGCGATCGCTATTTCGTATACACACTGGCGATCGCACTCTCACCCCCACCAGCACCCACATCCCCACAAGCACGATCGCACTCCCACCCCCACCAACACTGACATCCCAAAAAGTACGATCGCACTCCCATCCCCACCAACATTCTCATCCCAAAAAGTACGATCGCACTCCCATCCCCACCAACATTCTCATCCCAAAAGTACGATCGCACTCTCATCCCCACCAGCACTTATATCCGAAAAAGAACGATCGCACTCCCATCCGCACCAACACTTACATCGCAAAAAGCGCGATTGCCTACGGCACGCTGCGCGAACGCACTCCCATCCCCACTAGCATTTACATTGTGAAAAGGGTGATTGCCTACGGCACGCTGCGCGAACGTACTACACTTTTCAATGTTTATGAATATATTTATTTTTTTACTTCCTCAAGTATTTTATAATTATTACAAACTACCTCTATTAAAATATCTCCGCTCAACTGAAAATAAATCAGTGAATCAGAAGCTGTCGCAATTGTGCCATTTTTATTCCTAAATGGGTATGATAAATAAGATAATATTTTATCTGCATCTGCTGATGTGAGTTTTCTAAGTTCTATCTCTCCTACCCAGAAGCAGAATTCTTCTTTATCTGCATCCAAGGGTTGAGAAAAAACGATGTGTAAAATATGGTAAAGTTCGAGGGAAACATCGCCAGCTTCTGGGCCAAAAGTAAAGTCTAGGCGCAATCCCAGATTTTGAGGAAGTAAACAAATTCCAACTAAGTCTGCACTTTTTAAATCTTCTAGAAAGGTTTTCAGGTTTTGAGTAATGGTGAAAGTCATAAACTCAGTTGTTCTCCTGTACTATGGGTGTTTGCTCCTGGCACAAATTGAATTTGGTTTCCAAATTGGTCGTAACGACGACGATAATATTTTCCATTGGCAGCTAAAATTTTTGGCCTAGTGCGGACAATTTCTCCAGTGGGTCTAATATGAATTATACTCCCATCAGGATGCTCAAAAGTTTCATACCCACCAGTAGTGGTATGCTTAAATTGAAAGCTTTGGGCGGTAAGGATTGTAATTGCTTCCGATTTAGTTTTACCAGTTAGATTGGTCAGGGTAAGAGCGGCTGGATTCATTTTGTTTGACTATATTACCGAAATGTGACGGTAATCGCCTAACACTCTATTTTAACAGCGATCGCATAGCATGGAGATCTGAAGATCGCACTCTCATCTCCACCAACACTCTCATCCCAAAAAGAGCGATATGCCTACGGCACGCTGCGCGATCGCACTTTGATTAAAGACTGACGATATGCCTACGGCACGCTGCGCGATCGCACTCTCCAATTCCACAAACCCGATCGCACTCTCATCCCCATCACCACTCCCATACCCACAAGTACGATCGCACTCTCATCCCCATCACCACTCCCATACCCAAAAGAACGATCGCACTCTCATCCCCATCACCACTCCCATACCCACAAGTACGATCGCACCCACATCCCCACCAGCATCCCCATACCCACAAGTACGATCGCACTCCCATCCCCACCATCACTCACATCCCCACAAGTACGATCGCACTCCCATCCCCACCAACATTCTCACCCCAAAAACACGATCGCACTCCCATCCCCACCAACACCCACATCCCACAAGTACGATCGCACTCTCCAATCCCACAAACCCGATCGCTATTGTGAAAAAAGGCGATCGCTATTTCGTATCCGCACTAACGATCGCACTCTCCAATTCCCCAAATACGATCGCACTCTGTAATTTGACAAAAACGATTGTCTACGGCACGCACTCGCGTTCGCACTCTCCAATTCAACAAGCACGATCGCCTACGGCACGCACTCGCGTTCGCACCCACATCCATACCCAAACACGATATAGCTAACGCCACGCTGAGCGCATCCGCGCCGCTACGCGAACGCGAACGCACCCTCACCCCCACCAGCACTAAATTTGAGTATTGCGGTACACAAGCAAGATAATAGAGATGGTGGTGCGATTGAAAAGGTTGGTGTGATGCGTGTCATTAGCCGAAAAATCCTTCGGGAATTTAGTGAGGAACATACAGATGCAAAGGAAGCCCTTTATGCTTGGTATAGAGTAGCAAGTAAAGCGACATGGCAGAACTTGCTTGATGTTCAGCAGATTTACCCCAAAGCCGAGGCGGTGGGAAACTTCACAGTTTTCAATATTAAAGGAAACCGATATCGGCTAATTGTCGATCTTGTTTATGTTTCTCAAAGAATCTACGTCAAATACGTTCTAACTCACGCAGAATATGACAAGGATGAGTGGAAAAATGACCCGTACTTTTGATGCCAAATCTTATACAGAACTATTAGTTCGCCATCAACCAAAACCGATCGTGACCGAGGCTGAAAATGCTAGAGCAATTGCTCTTGCACAAGAACTTGAACACCGTTCGCCACGCACAGTGGAGGAAGAGGTTTTTTTGGAGCTTTTACTCGTACTGATTGAGAAGTTTGAAGAGGAAAACTATCCTATTTCTACAGTCAATTCTATTTCAATGGTGCAACATTTAATGGATGCAAGGGATTTAGAAGAGTCTGACTTGATACCCATTTTAGGTTCAGAGACAGCCGTTTCAGAAATTTTGATGAATAAAAGACCGATTAAGCATGATGAAGCAAGAAAACTAGCTGAGTTTTTTCGAGTTGAGATGGATTTATTTCTGGAATCAGATTCAACGGATTAAACTTAAGTTGAGTGCGATCGATCGCTATGGTGAAAAAAGGCGATCGCTATTTCGTATCCGCACTAACCATCGCACTCTCTAATCCCACAAACCCGATCGCTATTATGAAAAAATAACGATCGCTATTTCGTATCCGCACTGGCGATCGCACTCTCCAATCCCACAAACACGATCGCTATTATGAAAAAACACGATCGCTATTTCGTATCCGCACTGACGATCGCACTCTCTAATCCCACAAGTACGATCGCTATTATGAAAAAAGGCGATCGCTATTTCGTATCCCCACTGACGATCGCACTCTCTAATCCCACAAGTACGATCGCTATTATGAAAAAAGACGATCGCTATTTCGTATCCGCACTGACGATCGCACTCCCATCCCCACCATCACTCACATCCCCAAAAGAACGATCGCACTCTCTAATTCCACAAACACGATCGCACTCTCACCCCCACCAGCACTCACATCCCAAAAAAGACGATCGCACTCGCACCCCCACCAGCACTCACATCCCAAAAAGCGCGATCGCACTCTCATCTCCACCAGCACTCTCATCCTCAAAAGTGCGATCACTATGATTCTCGAACAATTGATAAAATACGATTATAAAGAGAGGGATTAACCCAAAATTTGGCTATGTTTATTAAATCATCAAGAATGGGTTTAACTAATGGAATGAATCCCTGACGTTTTGCTTCAATCAGAATTCCTAAAATTCCTGTTATTTTTAAGTTATGTTCAATTGCTATTTGTCTGCCTAATTGTTCATCTATAATTAACCAATCTGCATTTAATTCTAATGCTAAGGCTATCGCAGAAGATTCTCCTTCATCTAATTGGTTTTTTAATGTCTGTACTAAACCCATATTGTTAATTGGTTTCACTTGAATCCAATTAGATGTTTTTACTTCTTTTGCTCCTGGTATAGAATCTCCCCATTGGGTTAATTCTTCAAAAACGGCTGATGATATGATAATTTCCCCATGAATTTGTTGTAATAGGTGGAGTTTTCCTATAGCAGATAGATTAGTTATGGGTGAAGTGTTGCTAACAATTATCATAAAATTTAGATAATTTGTAAGTTTTTTAAGTCAATTTCTAAATCACTTTCATCATAATGGATCGGAATTTTTCTGATAGCTAATTCATGTTGAAATTGCAGTAAAGGCATTTGAGCAAGTTGGGATGCTTTACCGATACTAATCTTTTTTCTCTGAAACAAGAGGATAATCAGTTCTAAAATTAATTCTTTTTCTGATAATCCACTTGCTTTTACAATATCTTCAGAAATGACCATGCTCATTGTTTTTTTATAGTGAATACAAGTTAAAACTAATTCTAACATACATAGCGATAATTTGGGCGATCGCACTCGCACCCCCACCAACACTCACATCCTAAAAAGTACGATCGCACTTTGATTTTGGAAAGCGATCGCTTTTTAATATTCCATAGAAAAAAGAAGCGCTCGCACTCTCACCCCCACCAGCACTCACATCCCAAAAGTACGATCACACTCTCATCCCCACCAGCACTCACATCCCAAAAGTACGATCACACTCTCATCCCCACCAGCACTCACATCCCAAAAGTACGATCACACTCCCATCCCCACCAGCACCCACATCCCAAAAGTACGATCGCACTCCCATCCCCACCAGCACGAACATCCGAAAAAGAGCGATCGCACTCCCATCCCCACAAGTACGATCGCACTCTCATTCCCATCAGCACTTAGATCCGAAAAAGGGCGGCTCAATGAACTATAATTACTAAAATAAAGATAAGCTGAACTTTGTCTATAATCCAATTATGACTGTTATTGAACAAATCTACGCGATCGTCAAAAGCCTTCCCCAAAACCAAGCTAGGGAAATTCTCACTTTTGCTGAGTTTATTCGTGCCAAGTACCTGAATGCTAACCAATCCACCGATACAGTAGATTCTTTAACTTCCTGGGAGGAATTGGTTTATTCGCTTGCTGGAGCGTGGGCAGATGACTTTCCTACTCTGGAGGAGATTCGTACCGAGTCGGGGGAAGACATTTTGCGGGAGAGTTTTTAGATGCACATTTTGGATACAAATACATTAATCTATTACTTCAAAGGACAAGGAAAAGTTGCCCAGAACCTTGCTAATGTACCTCCTCAAGAAATTGGCATTTCCGCGATCGTTCTGTTTGAATTGCAAGTTGGTATTGCTAAATCTACTGCGCCTGCAAAACGCACACAACAACTTCAGCAATTCTTGAGCCGAGTTAATCTTATTCCTTTCGATCGCGATGCTGCTGTTGCGGCTGCCACAATCCGCGCTCAATTAGAGCAACAAGGCACTCCCATCGGACCGCTCGATGTTTTGATTGCAGGGACAGCCGCTTCTTTGCAAGCAACTCTTGTTACTCACAATGTCAAGGAGTTTTCGAGAGTTTCAGGACTTGCGATCGCGGACTGGTATTGAAGATAACGAGCGATCGCACTCTCCAATTCCAAAAGTACGATCGCACTCCCATCCCACCAACACCCACATCCCCAAATAACGATCGCACTCTCACCCCCATCACTCAATGTGCATTTTGATAGTCAGTTTCTGCGCCTTTTCTTGCAACCATTGTTCAAATAGCTGATTTTGCAGTTCCCGTTTCATTGACCCCTCCAGGGATGCGGGGAGAATTTGCTCGACGCGCAGCAAAGCGTAGCGTCTGTCAATTTCCAGTGGGCCAATTAATTCGCCTGGTTTAGCACTGGCGACGTACTCTCGTATCTCGTTAGGAATTTGTCCCAGGCTAACTGGCTCCATGATACCGCTAACTAAGCGATCGTCAGTGAGGGAATGTTCTCTGGCTAAGGGTTCAAAGCGGCTACGGTCTGCCAGAATTTGACTCTTGAGACTCAGCGCAAAGTCTAGATCTGCGACGACAATGCGCGAGAGAACTACTTGGTTGAGTAAGGCTTTATTGGCGTTGAAGTATTCCTCTATTTTTGGTGCTGTCACCTCTGCTTTGAGCTTTTCTATTTTCAACGTAGCGGCAATTTGATAATGGAAGTCGGTGTAGTTGATGCCTTTGGCGTTGAGCCATTCTTGAAAGCGATCGGGGTCGTTAAGTTGATTCTCTAACCGAAAATCGATGACAGCCTGTTCGATGATGGTAGAGTCAATTTCCAGATCATCACGGGTTTGTAGTTCTGTTTCTAGGAGATGCTGGCGAATGATTTTTAGGAGAAATGGTTGAAAATCACCTGTACTACGAAGATAACCAATAGCTTTGGCTAAGGATATAGGCTGGTTGTCAATGGTAAGGAAAGGTTGGGATTCCATAAATATTGTATTGCTTTCATAAATTGCTGAACTCAAAGAATTGAAGCCTATTGTAGTCTGTCAGCATCGCAGTAAAATGAGGCGATGCTGAGTTTTGATATTTTACTAAACTCCCTAACCCCAAGTCTTAGTCTCGTGATCCCCATCCCACCAACTAGAACCATTAACGTAGGCTAGTTCCTTAATTTTGCCATCTCTTGTTGCAGTAACGCGGCCTTCATGAGTACCAGTCCACTGTATGCGGTTACCCTCATCTCCGTACTTATCTTTCCAGAGATCGCTTGGTAAAGCCAGGTTATCCTCTAGTTTTAGGTCTTTTTTAGACAGGGCATCTGCGAAGACATTGACAGTAAAATTATGCTCTTCTCCTGCTCTTTCTGCTACATATTCCTTCCAATTCCAGATAGGATTATATCCTTTTTTAGAAATGTAATCTCCGTCATACTGAATCACTAAAGAATCATTGGCTTTGTTTGCTGTGTGACCATCCCCTGCCAAACCACCTTGTGTAGGTGCATCTTTGACAACAAATGCAAGTGACCGTTTAGCTACGTCCTTAAAATTCTTTACCCCTTGAAAACCTGGTATATTTCCATCAACATCATAGTTTTGACCGGGAAAAGCTGGGTCGAGTGCAACAAGATTCTTGACTCCAAAATCATTAAGATCATTTTTATCCTGATCCTTGAATAATTGTCCAATTTCTGCACTAACATAAGATCCCAAACTGTGACCGAACAGAGATATCTTTTCAGCACCTATTTTCAGCTTGTTGAGGGTCTTTACTGCCCAATCAGCAACTGGATTAATTGCAAGAGCCGCCGTATAAGGTGTATCAGCCTTGTCGTCGGCTAGATATTTCCAATCAAGAGCTAAAACTTGATAGCCTTTAGGTTCATATTCGGTGGCTGCTGTCTTCAGTAGAGTTTTTATGTTGCCTCCTTCGCTGCTGTCACCACGACCATGAACTACTATGATGGTGTCTTTTTCAGGTTCTATACCTTGATAATTTCGCGGATTGCTGTCATAGCGATAGAGATTTACTTCTCCAGAATGCTCGCTATTTTTAACATCGTGCCAACCCGTATTAAACCAATCATTCTTCCATTCTCTTGTTAGTCCTTTTTCTGTAACAGTTTCTGCCAAATTAACACGATGCAAACTGAAATTATAATCGGTATCTCCACTTGTATCTTCAATTTTGATTTGGTAGTTCCCAGGTTCTAAAATCCAACTAGCAGACCCCGAAGATGTATCTATTTGTTTGGGAACTCCAAGTATAGATAGGCGTGCATGAGTGTCAATAGCGTTGAAATCAGCCCGCAAATTGCTTCGCTTATCAATGTTGAAAGAGTAGTAGTCATTGCGATTAGTTGAACTTACTCTATTGCCAGCACCCCAAAGTTCTCCTAATGTTCCAATCGAGAAAAATTCGTCTTTAGGTGTTGGTGCAGGATTACCATCACCAGGATTGCCATCACCAGGATTACCATCACCAGGATTACCATCACCAGGATTACCATCACCGGGATTAACAGTACCGCCTACTTTGGGAACCACAATGAAATGATCGGGCCATTGAGCGCTATTCGGATAAATAGTGCGAGTATGGTACATTTGGTCAAGCCAGTTCGATTCTGAGATTAAAATCGAGCCATCTGAGTTGACTTGCTCAACTACTGCGACATGACCGAGTTCTTTTGCTCCACCGTGATAAGGTTCCCATACGGTAATTGCACCAACTTGAGCTTGATTGGAAACAGTAGCACCTGCTTCTGGAGCGTCATCATCCCACTGGTAAGCATTACCCAACATTCCATCTAAAACGCTTGCTTGGTAGCCTAGCTCTTTCAGGCGACCGTTTGCATACCACGTACAGTTGGGGCCACCATAACCAGCTAGCCAAAACTTGTTATCGGTAGTATATAAAGATGAGTTGAAGTTGACCGGAATGCCGATAGTTGGTTGAGTTGAACCACCACCGGGACTGTCGCCACCAGAATTACCATCACCAGAATTGTTACTTGCTTCCCAATATACAACAGCATTGCGATCGACACTATAACCGCGCTCTTCCAACCTGCTGTACATTGTTTCAGTGATTATGCCATTGAGGTCTTTATGGTGCATTAGGTTCGGACTACCATTATCATCAGGAAGTCCCAACGCATTACCAATTTCGTGCATTGCCACCCGGACTAGAAGATTATTATTTTCGGCCTCAGATAATTTACTGGCGTTGAATCGAATATTGTTGTGATAATCGACTCCATCTAGATCGACATCTGGTTGGTTAAAATTAGTCCGATAGTTAAAAGCTTTATCCTCCCAGGTATCAGCAAACCATCCTGGTTCTTGAGTTTGACCTTTATTAACTGAAATTCTCAAAATGCCACTGGAGTCTTTGTCTTTTGTAATAATTTTTTCCCAGTTAGCGGCAGCTTGTTGAATCTTTGCCCATTGCGAAGGGGTAAATTGTCCATAGTGATCGACTAATTCGATTTTGATATCTGGTTTTTGCGGAGGCGGAACCTCTTCCCAAGAAAGGTTGAAATTAGCATCTCCACCTTGTTCATATAAGTGGAAGTGGAGGTCATACCCACCACTGCGGGCACTCTCAGGCAATGTAAACTCATAAACCGTTTCTCCGTAAGATTGCTGCCATTGATCCTTGGGCGTAATATAAACCCACTTATTAGGATCGTTGTCTGGTAAAACCGTGTTTTTAGCAAGCAGTTTGAATCCGTCGTCTCCTCTCACTGTGAAGCGATACTTCTTACCTGCATCAAAATGGGCTTGGGTATAGCTACTGATGGCAAAATAGTCACCGGGTAAGCGGTCATCAATATTATTGTCTTTATTCTTGGGAAGACCATTATCCCAATCAAAATTAATACCCTTCTTGCCGCCACCGAGATCGTTAGACCCCTGATCGATCGATCCTATTACATTAGAACGGTCAGTCGAAAAGTCTACAGGAGGTTTATCTCCTTTAGTCCGATCCCACCAAAAGAATTCAGAGTGCCACTCTACTGAGGTATTCGTGTTGGCTGGGAACGGCTGATGTGGTTCTAAAGTAACATCAACTTTTGCATCACCAAGTTTTTCATAATACTGAACGTCGAAAACATAAGCACCCGGTTCAGGTACTTTGAAGTAAATTGTCTTGGCAGGTTCGACAGAACTCCGAACGCGCCAATCCCCATCACTCCAACCGCCTAGCTGTTCAATATTGTTAACTTCGCCAGTTCTAAGATTCTTTAATAAGAATCGCGTTCCATCATCTGATTTAGTCGTAACTTTGTAAAGTATACCAGCATCTAGGTATACATTAGTAGTTGCATCCATCGCAAAATTATCATTTTGCACGTTGGCAGCGGGACTATTCCCACCAAATTCTTTGTACAAGTGAATTTTGCCATCTCCATCCTTTTGCGAACCCAGATCCAAAACTGCCGCAGGATTGCTGAAATTATAGCTATTGAAATCTGCTACATTGTCAGAATTACGGTTAATGAAACTAGCATTCCAATGATTTGTAGGAATTGGACTAGCTTGAGCAGACATAGTTAGGACGTATGAAGTATTAACAGGGTTAGAACCTTCTGGATAAACCTTCACGAAATAATTACCTGCTCCCAAGCTCTTGTTTATTGACCCCGTTGTAGTAGGATTAGCTGATACACTTTCCCGCACCTCACCTGCATCAATTTGACCGTTGTTGTTGGTGTCGCGAATTAGTTGGAGAAGCGTATTTGGGGTTATCTCTGTCCCGACACTTCCTAATCGAGTCGTATTCAAACCATCTAGCGTCAATGAAACATTGCTGCGTTTGTCTAGTTGGAACTGATAGTAATCTTCGGTATCGTGATTAGTTCTCAGAACACCTGTAAAGTTTTTTGGGTAGCCGCCATAGTAATTATTTAAAATCCCAGCATTATAGGCTTGTCCAAGCGTATTCCCAGGAAGTTCGGGACTTGCAGAAATCTTGAGATTGTAATTGGTCTTTCCATTCAAATCATTCGGATTATCGGGGAAAACACGAACGTAATAATCACCAGCAGTAAACGTGGTTCTCATCCATTGTGTTGTTGTATTTCCACTGGAAACACCTAAACTTTCATTAGGCTCAAATTGTCCGTTATTGTTCAGGTCTTGAATGACCGAGAAACCACTACTTGCAGTCAGTCCGTTCAACAGAATGAAAACATCGTTAATTCGATCGAGGCTGAAACGGTAATAATCTTGTCGATCGAATCCACCACCGATCGATTTTCCTGAAAGTGTTTGATTTAGTAAATATTCAGATGTAGACATCGAAGTATTCCCATCGGGATCACTCAAATCTAATTCGATGTTTTTGTCGAAAAGTTTACTCCCAATGTAGCCGTATTCCTTGCCTAATCCTTGATTTGTCAAAGCTTCATCAAAGTTGAGAGGCTTAAAGATTCCTTTGCTAGTATCGTTGTCGCTGTAAGAAGTGATGTAGACATTTCCAACATCTGAAACGCTACCAGATATGGAAGCATCGGTTATTTTGTAAAACCCTTTATTGCCGCTAGAATTTAAGGTTGGTTGAGCAATTATCTGGTCTTTGAAGTAAGTCCCCTCTTGAGCGTAGGCATAGCCCTTGTAATAATCTCCGCCCCCGGAATATTGCCCGTTTTGAAAGAGTCCGTTGCCGTAGTAATACTCAAACGAATACTTTTTAATCGTATCTTCGATCGGAGTAATAGTACCACCGAGAATCGGAATCGCAGTACCCGTACCAGATGCGTACCAAGTTGAGTATCCTTTCGGCTGAACGCTCAAATTTCCATTGTTGTAGTAATGAGTATCCACCCCATTACTCGTCACCGTCTTGATAAAATTACCCGCAGCAATAGGAACATTCGCTTCTCCAGGTTTAGGTGCAAGTCGCGAGAATACCCCCGTGAGAGTGTAAGGTAGTTGTAGAATTTGATATCCAGTAACTTGATCGCCATTCGCTTTTACCTCAATCTGATATCGCCCTTTATTCAGAGTTATTTCACGTGGGTAGTCTGAGTTACCAGTGAAGTTGTAATAAGCCAACTCCTCAGTTTTATCTTCACTACCAATAAATTTCTCAACTCTAACTTCAACTTTGCCATTGGGAGAAAGTACATTTAGATTCAGTTTCCCTGTTTCTTTCACTTCTAACCCATATTTGGCAATCCGCTTGTTCAAATCTCCCCCGAATTCATATTCAACTTGACCGGATACATTCAAACCAGTAGCGGAAGACCCATTGAATGCCTTACTTTGGATGTCTGGATCAAAGTCAGAATAGGGTGTCGTTGAGTAGTTGACAGGTGTCTGAAATGTACTGACTGAATCGGAAATAAACTGATTGGAAAGATTGTAGTTTTGAACAGTGTTGTTATCGCCACCCCGAAGTTTCAAATAATAGGTTCCGGGGTCAACAAATACGCCATCTGTTATTGAGATAGGCGGGGTTTGGCCTTCAACTTCAACAGAACCACGAAGGATAGCCCCGCCCGGTACAAATTTAAAGCGTCCGGGAGTACCATCTGCTTTCACCAGCGTTGCACCAGGAAACTCGTTGCTACCATTAGTGCGAGTAAGTGTCCAGCTTACATAACCTGGTTCATTGACTGTAAATTGATAATATTTTTGAGGAGTTATCGAGTCAACTTTATCGTTATCGGAAAAAGAAGGTGAAAATTGAGTTGCTGTAGCAATTGAAATCCCACCTTGCGCCGCACGTTCTGTTGGCGTTACTTTACCTTCACCATCCCAAATTAATGGTGCTACCCAAGCTTCTGGCGTGTAATTTTCCCCTGCTGTTTTCTTAGCTAATTCTACTGCTGCTGCTGAATTAAGCAATCCAAATCCCGTTTCTCCATCCCATCCTAGTGTCTTCAAATCTGTAGTTGTAGATTCGAGAATTGAAATTACTTGCTTGAAGTTAAGATTGGGATTTGCCGCCCATACTAAAGATGCTACACCCGTCGCTTTCGCTGCTGCGACGGAAGTTCCTGCCATTTTACCTACGCTACTTCCAACTGTGGAAGTTACGGGTTGATCGATTGTGCCACCTTCAGTTACAATATCCAAACCGGCACCATAACTGGAATAATTGGCCCGATCGAACTCATTCGATGCGCCAACAGTGATAATATTGTCAAACTCCTGGGATGCTTGCCCCAAAACCGACATCACGCCGCCATCGTTACCAGCAGCGGTGACAATTAGGACATGATTCTGACGCGCAAATTCGATCGCTTCCCGTTCTTTTGGCGTTAACTCATATCGCGTAGTAACAGTACCATCGGGATTAACTTGCGTTAAATCTAAACTGAGATTAACAACGGCATTTTTGTATCCAGAGTATTTCGCCGTACCCACAAATTCGGACAGCGAATCAGCCCAATTTCCACCACCTACCGCACGCCCCAACCAAATAGGTGCTTTATCGTTAATACCCTCAATCCCAATACCATTACCTTGGGTAGCAGCAATTAATCCTAAAATATGAGTTCCGTGTTCGTTTCCTTCACCCGGAGATAGGAAAGGATTACCGTCATTGGAAATGCGATCGCTTCCCAACTTGAATCGGCGATAATCAAGATCGGGATTATTCCCACTAAATCCAGTATCAATTACACCAATTAAAGGTTGATTTGGATCGATCTGTGTTCTCGGATCGACTACTGGTGGCGGAGTGACAGGTGTTCCCGGATCGATTACTGGTGGCGGAGTGACAGGTGTTCCCGGATCGACTACTGGTGGCGGATTAACAGGTGTTCCCGGATCGACTACTGGTGGCGGATTAACAGGTGTTCCCGGATCGACTACTGGTGGAGTAACAGGTGTTCCCGGATCGATTACTGGTGGAGTAACAGGTGTTCCCGGATCGATTACTGGTGGAGTAACAGGTGTTCCCGGATCGATTACTGGTGGATTAACAGGTGTTCCCGGATCGATTACTGGTGGAGTAACAGGTGTTCCCGGATCGATTACTGGTGGATTAACAGGTGTTCCCGGATCGATTACTGGTGGATTAACAGGTGTTCCCGGATCGATTACTGGTGGTGGATTCACAGGTGATTCTGCTTTCACATAATCAATCAAATCCTTACCCAAATTAGAATCCCGCCAATCTTTAGCAGGATCTATCACCTCATCCAAATTAACTGCTTTTCCCGTCGCACCAGTTAACCTAAAAATTACATCGTTATAATCTTTATCCGTTCCGGTATCGACGCGCAGATCTTCGATCGCAAATGCGCTACCCGTCCCATTAATATCGGCAATTTGTCCGACATGAAAAGCTTCGTTGGGATTCGCTGTCACTAAAGAGAATAACGGACGTTTTGCACCACCAATATTCGGATTATCAAATACTTCTTGCACTTTCCCATTTGGCACTAACATCACGCCAAATGTATCCCCAGGTTTCATCGCAAAGGTTTTGATGCCTTTGTATTCTCCATCGTTATCGGCATTTGCCAACCCAACATTAAATTTAGCCGCTTCGTTGGGGTCGGAAATTGCTATATAACCTAAGTTTGAATTACTCTGCGATCGATTTGCTGCTTCTTTAATAAAATCTACGGAACCGGGGGTAAATTTATCCATTCCGTCTAAACTAAAGATGGCTAATTCACCTTTATATCCGCCACCATCATTAATAAAATCTACTCCAACTTCCCCGGTTTCTCCGACTGTAAAATATCCCGATTCAATATTCAATCCCGTAATCGGGTCAACTTGACTATTCCCAACTGTCAAACTCAGGTTGTAATTCGTATCGCCGCTAACTTGTTTGACTCGAATTGAATAATTCCCGGCGGCTAAGTTGTCGATCGCAATTACTTCATCACTCAAATCGCCGTTCGCAGAATTATACAGTACACCACCCCGATTGTCAAGTACCTCTAGGTCAGCATTAGCACTCAGTCCGTTGAGAGAAACTCCCACCTTTCCCGGAGAGTTCAAGCTGAACTTATAGAGGTCAAACGGGTCGGAATTGCCAACGAAACCCGCATAACTTTGGTTGTTATTCAAAATACCGATATCCAAGTCAGACATTGCACCCTCCCAGAACCTGCAAATTTATGCTTCTATTTATCTATCAGGATCGAACTTCCGCTTTTATGCGCTACTCGATGTTTTGTTACAAAACTTTACATTTGCCACTCAGTCAGCGCTCCTTCCCTATTTGTCCTTGGGTTTCCTTCCCAAGGCCCAACCCACAACTTTCAAAGTCCCCCTTTTTAAGGGGGATTTAGGGGGATCTCCTGCGATATAAAAGTAGAAAAACTTTAATAACTCGACAAATCTACCAGATTTCATCTATCTATACCTATAAAATCCTCAATATTCACCAAAGCTTCAAAATATGCCGGATTTCATGAAATTTCCATAAAGAGGCTACTAACTATCGCCGGGACAAACCTCACCCCCCTACCCCCTCTCCGCAACGGAGAGGGGGAGTAATAGTCTCCCCTCCCCGTTGCGGGGAGGGGTTGGGGGTGGGGTTCCACTGTTCCGGCGATAGTTAGTAGTCCATAAAGACGATCTTCGCCATACAGTTGCAACTCATAATCATAATGACTATGATTTAAATAAGACAGCGCAAACCATATTAGGTAGGTAAGTAATACCTACCCTAGAGAAATCTTTTTGCAAAAATAAGGACAGACAAATGAATCTTATTCGTTTTGAACACATCAATCTTTCCTGCAAAGATATCGACGCCACCAAAAATTTCTATCAAACCATTTTCCCCAATTGGTATGTGCGCGTCGAAGGCGTAAACGATGGTAGTCGCTGGATGCACTTTGGTGACAACCAATTTTATCTAGCACTCAACGATACACCAAACGAAGAGCGAGTGCATAATATTTACGAGAACATCGGCATCAATCACATTGGATTAGTCATTGATGAAGGCGATGCCATGAAAACACATCTCGACAAACATGGCATTGAGTATTATACTATGACAGCGCCCGAAACAAAGCATCGCATTTATGTCACAGATCCCGACGGAAACGAAATCGAGTTAGTCGAGTACAATCAAGATTACCAATTGAAGTAAATCTTTTTAATTAAGGATAAAAAACAATGCCACCTCAGACATTAGCAGCACTCACTGACTATAGATAATCTCCAATGTTTAGATTTTGTGCTTTCACCAGAACATCTGGCTCATTTAGATGAAGTGAGCAAGATTGAGTTAGGATTTCCGCATGACTTTCTCAGCAGCGATAGGGTGAAAAATGTCGTGAATGGTGGAGCAAACATTAAAGCCTAAGTACTTATCTATTTCAGTGCCGGAAATGCCCCCAGTTGTTGCACAACTTGCAAGTCACTCATTTCGCACCAAAGTTCTTGAACTTTACCATTCAGAATCAGGAAAATCATAATTCCCGTTTCTAACACCCGCTGATTCCTGCAAGGAATGTCGAGTAATCCACCTCGGTAAGTACTCCAACCGGAGTAGCGTACTACAATTTTATCTTGTGAGGTAATGACATCGTGAATTGTCCATTCTGGATCTGTGAAAGTGGCTCGATACCAGCGCAACCACGCCTTAAAATCCTCAATTCCAAAGTTATCGACAGCATTGCCCTGACCGTGTGCAATGAAGCCAGGGGCAACTAGGTTGTCTAAAATTTCTTCTTTACCTTGGGTAAAAAGGGTTTGAAACCAGGTATCGACGATCGCTTTGGGTTCAGAAAGTAACATTGAGGTTATTGCACAGCTTTTGATTACGAACAATACCATTTTCTTGGTAGTACTGGTTGTGCAACATCATCCCAACTGAAGAGTAAACTGGATGAAATTTGCCAAGCAAGTCACCCGATCGCATGGATCTAGTGGATGAGGTGCGATCGCGCTACTTAGTAGTACTGTCATCCTTGGGACTTTTTTTGGAACTATGGACTGAGTATTTACCGTCAAGGCTTTGAGCGATCGCAAAACAACCTCAACTATCAAATCAGGGGAACCAAAATAATGACTTATGCCATCTTTGACGAAACCTTCTACCTCAACAGTTACTCCGATATCAGGGCAGCCGTCGCCTCCGGAGCGCTTGTTTCCGGATTGGAGCATTTTCAACGCTCTGGTATAAATGAAGGCCGCGTTCTCGTCTCACCGCTTTGGAACGAAGCCCAGTATTTAGCGGCTAACACCGATATCAGGAACGCTGTCGCAGCAGGATCTTTACGTTCCGGTTTGCAACACTTCATCTTGTACGGAGAAGCCGAACGTCGTCCCGGCGCACCTGTTGTTCCCACCAGCAGCGGCTTCAACGAAGATTATTACTTATCGCTTTATCCCGATGTCGGGCCTTTAGTTGCCTCCAGACAGTTCCCATCTGCCGAAGCTCACTACATCCGCACAGGACAATTTGAAAACAGATTGGCTCTGTCCTCTGGAACCAATGGCAATGATATTGTTACTGGTAATGGGCCGATCACCGGCATCGTGGGAGTGGGGTTGGACGTTTTCGCAGTCAGGGGAGCCCCCGACCCCAGACCGACCAGTCTCGGAGTCGGCGAAACAGATATGCTGATTGGTGGACTAGGGAACGATGCCTTCATATTAGGCTTTGGCAGAACAGGCGCGAATCCAGTTGCCCAAAGGTTATATGTGGGGGGAGCAAATGGCGACTACGCTTACATCAAGTATTTTGAACGCTCCAAAGATTCTATCCAGCTAACTGGAACGGCGAACGACTACGTTCTCAATGCTGGTTCGTTTGCTGTGACAGGAAACAGGGCTTCTGGTGTGAGTATCTCTACCAATACGGGAGATTTGGTGGCTCTAGTAGAAGGTGTGCAATCTCTACAGCAAGTCGATCAAGATACCAATCAGGGTATCTTTTTCTTGGGCTAATCGCTAGGGAAAACAAATGATATCATGTCCGATCGATCGCCCATGATAAAACTTTGTCAGGTATGTTGTTGCGCTTCAGCGCTCTTTAAGATAGCGCTAAAGCGCAACAACATACCAAATATTTAACTATGGTTAATCGACCGGACATGATATAGCAACCGCCAAGGCGATTAGGGCAGTAGGGGCGAAGCATTCGGGTAGTAAATCTTCGGTTTTAACCAATAAATTATATGCCCGAATGCTTCGCCCCTACCCCAGATTTATGGCTTAACCGCCTTGGCGGTTGCTATATGAGTCAAAAGTCAAAAAAATCCTTCTTTTGACTTTTGACTTTTGACTTTTGACTTTAGTTTCTCGGCTGGATGCGAATTACGCCAGGAGCAGGAGTGGACTGCTGAACTGGGGTTGCTGCTGGGGGAGCGGGCTGGACTGGGGCTGATGGTACGGCTGGGGGAGCGGACTGCTGAATTCGGGTCGGCTGGATTCGGGTTGGTGTATAAGAGGGTGGAGCCGACTGCTGAATTCGGTACTGCTGGGATGTTCCACCAGGTGAGGATTGCTGAATTCGGTTCGGCTGGACTCGGACTGGTGG
>Ga0163151_10001332_pt1 | contig 41908 bp, 40 predicted proteins | sample OliLakLV19MP5IB2_FD_145596 | JGI IMG/M metagenome (GOLD analysis project Ga0163151, IMG submission 145596) | Freshwater microbial mat bacterial communities from Lake Vanda, McMurdo Dry Valleys, Antarctica - Oligotrophic Lake LV.19.MP5.IB-2 | ecosystem: Environmental > Aquatic > Freshwater >...
CCCGTAATACTATGGATATTAAAACCGCCCCGCATTTTTCTGACGAAGGATTGAGTACCGAGCCTCGCTGGTACACCATTCATACCTACGCAGGATACGAGAACGCGGTGGAACGCAACTTGCGACAACGCATAGAGTCTCTCGGTATGGAGAACAAAATCTTCGAGGTCGTAGTGCCTACCGAGAAAAAGATTCGCGTTAAAGGCGGCAAGCGCGTTGTTGAGGAAGAGAAGATTTACCCCGGCTATATATTGGTTCGCATGATCGTCGACGAAGATTCATGGTTCGTCGTGCGCAATACACCTCGCGTTACCGGCTTCGTGGGTGCCGGCAACACGCCAGTCCCCATGGATGAATCCGAAGTCACGAATCTTATGAAGCGCATGGGTCAGGAAGCACCGAAGCATCGCATCGATCTGATGAAAGAGGATCTGGTGGTTATTGCCGATGGTCCGTTTAAGGACCTCGAAGGGAAGGTGGGGGAGATCGACGAAGATCGCGGAAAGGTAAAAGTGCTGGTAGCCATGTTCGGCCGCGAAACCCCCGTCGAACTCGATTTCTTGCAGGTCAGGAAGCTGTAAGGTAGGGTTAATCAACATTCATATGCCAAAAATAGTTAAAAAGATAAAACTCCAAATTCCAGCAGGAAAGGCAACGCCGGCTCCTCCGGTCGGAACCGTACTTGGTCCAGCTGGTGTGAACATTGGCGACTTCGTGAATAAGTTCAACGAAGCGACCAAAGACCGCATGGGTACTATTGTGCCGGTGGATCTATCAGTCTACGACGACCGAACGTTTACGTTCGTCCTCAAGGTGTCTCCCATGTCTCGTCTCATCTTGAAGGCAGTGGGGGTGGACAAGGGTTCGGGCAAGGCGCCTCTCGCGACTGTCGGTACCCTTACTCGTGCACAGATACGTGAGATTGCCGAGACTAAAATGCCTGACCTCTCAGCAGCTTCTCTCGAAAAAGCTGAGAAGACGGTAGAGGGGACAGCGCGCTCTATGGGCGTAAAAATCGGTACCTAGCTAGAGCGTTCTAAGCAGTCCATCTGCTTTGTTACAGGACCCGACTCGTCGCTTCGTCGTACTCAAAGTACGCCTTCGCTCCTCATCTCCTGTGCCTCGTATCTGGAATCCTCAGAACACTCTAAACACAGATATCGGCAAACGAAAGACGCCGCAAGCATAGCGCTTGCGGCTTCTTTCGTTTAGAGTGCGGGAATGCACATCCTTCCGTTTCGTATCCGGGTCCTCAAGGCTCCCAAAGATGATCTCCGGGCCGCACTACGAGCATCCAAGCTAAACCTGAAGGAAGGTGATATCGTCGCCATTTCCTCAAAAGTAGTTTCAATCGATGAGGGACGTTGTCTCCATGTTGATTCGATAGAGAAAGAAACACTCGTTCGCCGGGAGGCTGATTGGTATGTAGAGATCCCCGAAGGGAAGCGTCGCAAGGTATTCACGATTACCAAAGGCACCATGGCAAGCTCGGCCGGTATTGATCAAAGCAATGGGAATGGCTACTACATTTTGTATCCGGAAGATCCGTTTAAAAGCGCACGCAGGCTTCGCGCATGGTTGAAGAAAACATATGGCATCAAAAGCCTCGGAGTCTTACTTACCGACTCTACAAGCATGCCGCTCAGGCGAGGTGCCGTAGGGTGCGCACTTGCGTGGGATGGGTTCAACCCACTCAAGGATTACCGCAAACAAAAAGATATATTTGGACGAGTGTTTAAAGCTGAGGTTGCAAATATTGTGGATGGCCTCGCTTCCGCGAGTGTGGTGGTCATGGGAGAAGGGAATGAGCAGATACCGGTCGCGGTCATACGCGGTGCGAATGTTTCTTTTACCACTAGGGCAAAGGAATCGGTCATGGTCTCTCCAGAAGAAGATATCTATGCACCGTTCCTACTCAGTCGAAAATGGAAAAAGAAACCTAGCGTTCGAGAGTAAGAAGGGTATAGCGAATACCATTTTCTTCGCAGTCCTCTTTCTCGATTACTTTTTTAAAGTCAGGGTATTCAGGGAAAAAGGTATCTCCCGGTGCGTCGTCATCAACCAGGGTTAGATACAGGCGGTCCGCATACGGAAGCACCTCTTTATACAGTGTCCCGCCACCAATAACAAACACTTCCTCGTTGTCTGGTATCGCTCTGGCTTGCACGAGTGCATCCTCAAGTGACTCTGTAAGTGTGGCACCCAGCGCTTCGTACGTTTCGCTTCTCGAGACGACAAAGTTTGCGCGACCGGGAAGCGGGCGATGTTTGTCTGGTATGGATTCCCAGGTCTTGCGACCCATGATGACCGGGTGGCCACGGGTGATACGACGAAAACGCGCAAGCTCCTCAGGCAAGTCCCAGAGGAGATCGTTATCTTTTCCGATGGCACGGGTGCGCGTCCCGAGTACTGCAATGACACTTATCATTACAGAAGCATACCAGGGCGCGCGTTCGTCTCGTAGAGGGTGATAACACTCTCGGTGCGAGAAGCAACCGCTACATAGTCCATCGGCTGATCCCACGGCTGGCGCGGAAGCGGTTCGGGTATGAATTGATCTTCAAAACAAAAACCAATCCGTCCCCAGGTATGGGGCACGAGTGCGAGAAAACGGTCATACCAGCCACCTCCTTGGCCAAGTCGTGTGCCAGAGCTATCAAACTTCCGTCCGGGCATCAGGATGATTGCATTTCTACCGTTTGCCGCCTGCAGAGCATGTACTGCCTCTTGATTTGGATCGAGGGCTGCGCGCGACTTGATGTGATATATGAAATCATTCGGCGGCAGTGATATAAGATTTGAAAAATCAACTTCCGTTCGAAGTGGAACATACCCGATAATTACGGGACATTTTTCAATAACTTTGTCAATTTCTGTGCTGGCTTTCATGTGCAGTATACTATCAGCATCATGGCCATTAATGCAGGAATCTTTGGCGACGGCACAAATCTTAAAGATCGATATATTGAAGATCATAAAAAGCTCAGTGAGCTCGTCAAGCATTGGAAACAGCTTGGGTTACGTATTGTACTCACCTCCGGAACATTCGATTTATTCCATGTAGGACATGCTGAATATCTAGAAAAGGCAAAGAGGGAAGGAGATTTACTCATCGTCGGTGTAGATAGCGACGAAAAAGTTAAAGTTCGTAAGGGACCTCACCGACCGGTCGTAAACGAGAACGAACGTGTTCTTATCTTGGCTCACTTACGACATGTTGATGCGATTACACTTAAACCTGCGAATGAAAAGCCAAATGCTCTTATCAAGCTGATTCGGCCGGATGTGCTTGTTCTATCTAAAACCACTAAGCATAAAAAGGATGACATTGTGGAGAAGCGGAAATATTGCGGCAAGGTAGTATTACTTCAGCCCCAGGCAGAGACTTCTACGAGCGCGAAAGTCCGACTCCTCCATGTCAGCGGTGCAGGAAAATTTGCTGACGAGATCACGCCGAAGCTCTCATTGCTCATCGAGGAAAAGCTCGTGGGTAATTCTACTGAGCTTGCACGGGCGATTGCGGCAGACATTCCGAGGGTGATTCAAGAATCACTACAGAATCTCAAATAGGTATGCTGACGCTCGTCGGGTACGTACCGGTACTTCATGAAGGTTACCGTCAGTATTTCGAAAAGCATGATGGTCCGAAGCGTCTATTCCTTATTGGTCCCGAACTCACCAGTGATTTCAAAGCGATTACGAAGGAGATACGCCAACTTGATGCCGAGCTCATGCGTAAAGCCATTATGGCACTCGAGATTTTCGCTGAGATTGAAGTTCTCAATATAGAGGGAGCAGAAACGCTTAATGATGAAGGGATAGAGGTCGTTCTTCCCGACGAGGATATTTCGCGAAAGGTGGCAGAGAAGTACTTCCTCAGGGCACGTGCTACATTCGAACCAGTGTTTCTTAGGTGGGATCGGCACAACGCGCTTGCTGAGCGCCCGATTGTTCCTGATGGAATGATTACCCATGAGGAGTTGCACAAAACTCTCATTGCATCTGCAGAAGAGGCAAGTGCGAGGAGCTCAGATATTTGGCGTCACGTGGGCGCACTCGTTGCAAGGAAAGGGAAGCCGATTCTTGTGGCTCACAATCAACATCTTCCGAGCGAGCACATGCCGTATGTGAATGGGGATCCTCGCAATAATTTTAGTAAGGGAGAGCGATTAGAATATTCGACAGCAATGCACGCTGAAGCGGCAGTAGTCGCGGAAGCTGCAAAGAGAGGAGTCTCTCTTGAGGGAACAGACATGTATGTAACCGTATTCCCTTGTCCGCCGTGCGCAAAACTGATTGCACAGGCAGGCATACACAATCTGTACTGCGGAGGCGGGTATGGAGTCCTAGATGGAGAGCAGATACTAAAAAGCGTGGGTACAAACATCTTTTATGTAGAGTAGCGGCCCCATAATCGGGGCCGCTGGTTTATGCGATGGGCGAAGGCGCCTTCGCAAAGGTTGCTTTCGCCGGTCCCGTCAGATCCGGAACCTGAATATGTGCATGGAGGTGCTGTAGGGTGCCTGCATTGTATGCCAGATCTCCGAAGCGCATCACCAGCCCTCCACCTGGGATATCAAACTGAGTCGTGGCCCACAAAAGATGATCGCCAAGCTCCATCCACGCCTCTCGCGGAAGTTCCTGAGGATGAACAATGTGCTTCTTCGCGGCGAGCACGAGATGGTGAGCGTGGTGCTTGTAAGGAAATGGATTTGGCCACATGCGCCAGTGTTTGCGCTCCGCTATGACCTGGTTCAGGTCAGGATCCAGAACGCAGAACGGACAGGTGCCTTCTCCGACTGTACGTTCCATGTGTTCGCGCTGGGCATCTGTTCGTGAATGTTGAATTGTCCCGAGCGGGATCTTCTTTTGCATTTCTGTCTCCGCAGACGACTACGTGATTCTGGTCGCAGACTACTACACGCGTTCCAAATAGCAACTTACCCAAGTTTTACACGCACCGGCTGGTGGTCAGGAGCGTCGGCATCGCCCATAAGTAGATGTGCGTGTATGTGTGTCACACTTCCTCCGGTGTATCTACTGTCACCAAATCTCATAAAGAAAGAACCTCCAGGAATCTCAAATTCTTTAGTCACTACCTGCACCAGCTCGAAGAGACTAAGGAATGCCTCTTGAGGAAGTTCTTTGAGGTGCGAAATGTGGGACGGCTTGTATACGAATATGAAATGATGTCGTGTTCCCTCATACGGACTTATATTCTCCGTAAAGAACCAGTGCTCAGTCTCTTTCAGAATGGGCTTTGGATGATACGTTGCGAAATATTCGGCGCAGAACGGACAAACACCATCTGCTTCTATCTGCTGCATCAGCTGACGCTGCTCAGGGGTGCGAGCATTTTCATGTCTAAGATACTGATTCATACAGCAACAGGAATATCGAGCATGGACGGATGTGGATCATAGTCAGAAAGTGTAAAATCCTCACGTCTAAAATCAAAAATACTCTCGTGTGGATTCGTCATCTCTACTGTTGGGAATGATCTCGGTTCACGTGTGAGTAGTTCCTTTACGTTATCGACTTGGTCAACATAAATATGCGCGTCAGAGACACTATGAATGAACTCATGCGGTATCGTTTTGGTCACATGCGCCACCATCATGAGGAGTGCGGCGTATTGAATCATATTGGAAGGTACGCCGACCGGAAAATCAGCAGATCGTTGGAACATGTGTAGCGTTAGTTTATTGTCGATGATTCGCAGATGAATCCATCCGTGGCAGGGCGCCACGACCACCTTTTGCTGCTTACCACTCCCTCTAATGGTGTACTGCGGAATCCAGGGAGAAATGAAGTGCGTACGCAGGTGGGGGAACTCTATCATTTGCTCGACTATATTCTGTACCTGATTGTATTGCGTTCCTTCTGCAGTCGGAAAATCATGGAAAGCCGCACCGTATGAACCAGGACCAAGATCACCCACATCTAAACCGCGCTTCGCTGCCTTCTCAGGACTTCCCCAAGGAGTCCAAAATTTACAACCGAATGCCTCAAGCGCTTCGAGTGTGCGCGCTCCGTTTATAAATGCGCATATTTCACCAATCGACCCTTTCCAAAAGCCTTTTACGCTCCGCTCGGTAATCATGGGGAAGCCATTCTCAAGCTTAAAATGCATGGGCGGGGGCGCTATTACTGTGAGAGCATCGACTCCTTGCTGACTCTGTACCACCTCGCCGTTTTCGAGGATATAGGCTAATCGATCACGATACTGGGTGTCGGGGGTACGTTCCGCGAAAGGCTTCATAGTATTTTATAGTAGCATCAGGAGCCGTAGAGGCGGCAAATGCTACAATCCTGCCATGAACGTATTAATACGAAGGTTTGATCTAAATGTGCCTCTTCCAGAATATAAAACACAAGGGGCAGTAGCGCTCGATTGTTATGTTCGAGAGGACGTGGTCATTTCGCCCAAGAGTATTGGTTATGCATCTCTAAACTTTGCACTCAAAGCTCCTACTGGTTGCTTTACTATGCAAGTAGCAAGAAGCTCGCTCCATAAGCGTGGACTCATGTTGGCGAATGGAGTCGGGATTATCGACGAGGACTACTGTGGAGACGATGATGAGTATAAGGCGATACTATATAACTTCACGGACAACCCTGTAGAAATCAAAAAAGCAGAACGAATTGTTCAAATCGTCATTCTCTCATTCGATCGTGTGACGCTCGAAGAAGTCGAATCGTTACCGCATGCTACGCGTGGGGGACTGGGGACTACGGGCTACTAGTTTCTGAATCGCTCTGAATATCGGCAATAGAATAGACGGCAAGGCCATAGCGCCAATTATTATCGGTCGATACCGGTAATTCTTTTGAGCGCGCTTGATAAAAAAGATACAGCTCATCGTCTTTTACCCACGCGCTTGCGTGGCCATTTTCTCCCGACTCCCACCCACTCTCTGAGGGAAGTAGCACTGGTCCGATAGTGCGGTAGGGACCGCGCGCACTTTCGGCAAGGGCGAAGAAGACTCTTTGACGAGTACCGCGACGCCCCTCCTCAAGGAAGCAGGTGGCGTTCAAAAGCACTTGACCACCCGGAAGCTCTATCACCTGCGGCCCTTCGATACCCCATTCGTAATCTGGGTGTCCGAGACGATTGTGGTGCCAGGCAATGTTCTCGTGATCAAGAATCTTCTGTTCGCGTTTCCAGAGGCCTGACCAGCGTCCCGTGAGGCTTCGTGCGAGATACACGTCCGGTTGCGGTACGAGTGGACCCTCGTGCGAAGGCGCGGGTGCCGGCACGCCGGAATACACAAGGTATTTCTTTTTATTTATTTCTGAGAAATGAGGATCATAGAGCCCGGCCTCCGTAGAGCCTTTTGGACGCACGAGTGTGCGCATTTTTGTAAAGATAGTGCCGTCGGCAGATACGAGATAGGCGATGTCGCCTCGAATATCCATAAAGTCCTTCTGGACTGCCATATGAAAAAGCTTATCCTCTGGGTCGTATACGACCGAGGGTGCGGCGACATGTGGTCCTTCGACACCGCGCAGGACGCAAGTGTCTTGTTCTGTCCACGGACCTTCTATCGATGGAGCCGTAGCGTGGAGAATACGCCACTCTTCGGTTTTGGTAGTGCCGCCCGAGCCATACAAATGCCAGGTAGTGCCATCAAACGCAATGCAGGGGTCTTTCGTGTCTTTGTACCGTACTGAATCGAAGAGGGGCCCGCTTTTCCGGACGGGTACAAGAGGCTCATTCTGCATGTGGGTGAAAGGGTAGGGCTTGGGCGCTGAAACGGAAATGAAGGACATGGGCTCATTGTACGGCAGAGTCCTCACGGGCTATCATGTGGCTAACCAGCATCCATCATGAGCGACTACGCCTACATTAAAAAAGAAGATCCGGAACTTTTCGAACTTATCGAAGGGGAAGATAAGCGTCAGCGCGAGGGACTCGAACTTATTCCCTCGGAGAATTATGTCTCACGAGCTGTTAAAGAGGCGATGGCATCGGGACTCACGAATAAATACTCAGAAGGGTATCCGGGTAAGCGGTATTACGGCGGACAGGAATACACCGACCAGATAGAGACACTTGCTATCGAGCGCGCCAAAGCGCTGTTTGGTGCTGATCACGCCAACGTGCAACCGCTTGGTGGAGCGGCGGCAAACATTGCCGCGTATTTCGCGTGGCTCGAGCCAGGAGACACAATTCTTGGCATGGACCTAGCGCATGGGGGACACCTTACGCACGGATCGCCCGTGACCTATATGGCCAAGCTCTATAATTTCGTGCGGTATGGCATGAAGAATCCTGACACGGGTGAAATCGATTACGACCTCATGCGGGAAGTGGCAAAAAAGGAACGACCCAAGATTGTACTCGCCGGCTTCTCGGGCTATCCGCGCGAGCTTGATTGGGAAAAGATTTCCGCGATTGCGCACGAAGTAGACGCCGTCGCGATGGCAGACGTGGCACACATTGCAGGACTTATTGTGGGAGGTGCTGCGAAGAATCCATTTGCGTATGGTTTCCAGCTCATGACCACCACCACCCATAAGACACTCCGTGGTCCACGCGGCGGCATGATACTCACGAAGGGAGTGGTATCAACACCTCTGAAGGCGCCAGAAAAAACAATTGAGAATCTACCAACGCTTGTGGATCGTAGCGTGTTCCCTGGATTTCAAGGCGGTCCTCACATGCATCAAATAGCGGCGAAAGCAGTAATGCTTAAAGAAGCAGCGGAGCCATCATTTACCGACTATGCACATCAAGTGGTACGAAACGCGCAGGCGATGGCCGAAGTATTTACTGACGCTGGCATACGGCTCATCACGGGAGGAACGGATAATCATCTGCTTCTTGCGGACGTATACGGTTCTTTGGGTATCTCAGGTGGGGAAGCAGAGACCCTTCTTGATCGCGCGGGCATGACGCTCAATAAAAACTCGATTGCAGGCGATACCCGTAAACCATTTGATCCTTCTGGTATACGTTTTGGTACTCCCGCAATGACGACGCGTGGCTTTAAGGAAGCGGAATCACGGGAGGTGGCGACTCTCATGATCAACGTTTTAAAATCGAGAGAAGAAAGTGCCGTGCACGATGCACGAACCAAAATTCACACACTCGCAACGAGCCACCCTATTCCTGACTCCTTCGCGTAACCTTTCGTACTCTCGGCCCCCTCGTTCTCATCATCAATTCGTCATATATGGTGCGCTACGGTATGGGTATTAATTCCAACCGCACGCGTATGACCAACAAAATCACCCAAGCCCTCATTGAATCCGTAGCAGTACTTGCAGTCGCTCTTGCAATTATTGGGTCGATTCTCTTTGCGTTCTCCAACTCTGCACAAGCAGAGTCACTTCCTGAAGGAGAAACTTCGGCGTTTGCGGTCTACGCAGGTACCGTCACTGAAGTGGACGAGAAGGCGGGGACGTTTGGTCTCGTTACCAAAAACGATGTCACGGTTCTGATATCAGTAGACGACGCCACAGCATTTGTGGGCGGAACCTTTACGAACGTTGATCCAGGCGACAAGGTGGTTGCTTCAGGAACGCTTGACAGGCAACACCACACGCTTGCGGCAACCAAAGTAAGCATTGATACGGTAGCGACACTCAAGCCAGTAGCCAAAAATTGGACGAACTGGATGAAGGAACTATCTTTCTTCAAGTGGTTTGGCATGGAGAGTGCACTCGCAAGCAATTGATATACAGATCTGGACTCTATAAGAAACGCCCCGCCTCCTCGGCGGGGCGTTTCTTTGGACTCTCCGGTAGTTAATGTTTACCGTACACCACGTGCAGATACTTCTGTCGTCAATATCTACTACCAGGTATACTCGCCCTATGGACGCGCGTATACGACAGGCTATACAGCTGGCCCTTACCGACCTCGGTGCGGGAGATACTACGTTTGCCGTTGAATGGCCTACTGATAGTAGCCACGGCGATTTTGCGACGAACGCCGCACTTGCGGCAGCAAAGGCGCTTGGGAAGGATCCTCGCACGATTGCGCTACAACTCGTCCCGCTAATTACCGATGCGCTTGGCAGTTTGGTCAGTAGTGTCGGGGTTGCGGGTCCGGGTTTCGTAAATATTCGCCTTGCGCCAAGCGAAGTTACTCGGTTAATTACTGAAGCAGTAGAGCATCCCGAGGACTGGGGGAGGGGAAACACTAATGCGGGCAAGCGCATCATCATCGAGTTCTCAAACACCAATGCGTTTAAGGAAATGCACATAGGCCACCTGATGAGTACGATCATTGGGGAATCGCTTGCGCGCATTACGGAATATTCAGGTGCCGTAGTCGCGCGCGACTCCTACGGGGGAGATGTTGGTCCGCATGTGGCGAAAGCCTTGTGGGGACTTCGAGATCGCGATATCACTCGGCCCGCTACTGCAACTGAAATAGGGAGCGCCTATGCGCACGGATCGCGCGCATACGAAGAAAGTGCACTCATAAAGGAAGAGATAGATACGTTGAATCAGACAATCTACCGGGGCGACGACGCCGAACTCATGGAGTTGTGGCGGAAGGGTCGCGACGTATCGACAGAAGCATTTAAAGATCTGTATCGCCTCCTTGATACGCGCTTCGACTATTTGTTCTTCGAGAGTGAGACTGCGTCTCTTGGTCTTTCGCTCGTACGCGAACACATTGCCGATGGGGTGTTTGAAGAAAGTGAGGGCGCGATAATTTATCGCGGAGAGAAAAAAGGACTGCATACGCTTGTATTCATTACTTCAAAAGGCACTCCAACCTATGAAGCGAAGGACATTGGACTCGCTTTTTTGAAAGAAGAACGATGGCCATCTGATGCGTCCATTATTATTACGGCAGCAGAGCAGATCGGACACTTCCGAGTGTTTCTGGCTGCGCTTGAGGACATTGCGCCTACGCTCGCGAACAAAACCTCGCATGTCCCCCATGGTTTTTTGCGTCTTTCTTCCGGGAAAATGTCTTCGCGTGATGGAAATGTCATTACTGCGGCGTCACTCATACAAGACGTCATAGACAAAACAACGGAGCGAAACGAAGATCCGCTTATTGCAGGACAGGTGGCGATGGCCGCAATAAAATATTCGATACTTCGTCAGTCATCAGGCTCAGATATTATCTTTGATTTTGAGCAGTCACTTTCTCTCGAAGGAGACTCGGGTCCGTACCTCCAGTACGCGCTCGTTCGAGCCGTTTCAATTCTCGCTCAAGCACCCGATACGAGCACTATCATATATGATAGTGCTAATACTCCTCTAGAACCGTATGATCTTGAACGCCTCATTATTCGATTTCCTGAAGTCGTAGCACGCGCCGAGCGGGAAAAGGCGCCGCACCATATTGCGCAATACCTCACACAACTCGCGTCTGCGTGGAATTCTTTCTATGCAAAGGAACGTATTTTGGGTGACGAGTATGAAGGCTACAAAATTAGGACGGCACGTGCGTTTGTACAAACAATGCGAAATGGTCTCTGGCTTCTTGGCATACCGACTCCGGAGAGGATGTAGATAACCCACTTGCACAGAGGTGCCTTGTCGGGCTAAGGTAGTCCTTGGCTCTAATTGGGGGGCCACTGTTGTTTAGGGAGAGAGCTGAATTGTCGAAGCGTAGAAAAAAATTTGACCGAGTCATGGAAGTCTGCCGTGAACTCAGAATCAAGCTCAAAGAGCTGTTTGAGCGCGCGGCGAAGTGGGTCAACGAGGCCTTCGGTCAGCGCATCAAGAACGGCGCCATTCGCGAGGCGATTGGCAAGTATCGGCGTCGCCGCTTCATTCCCGACTGGGTCCTGCGCTACATCGACAAATCGGCCAGGCCTATCCACGCCTGAAAATGGTTCTCGGCCGGCGCGCAAGCGCCGGCCGTTTCCTTTTTATAGGCCAAAGGCTACGATAAGGACATTATGGCTGAGATTCAGAAGTCCGACGCAGCAAAACGCGAAGAAGAGATTCTTGCGTTCTGGGAAGACCGACATATATTCTCCAAATCACTCGATAAGGCGGCTCCAAAGGGCGACTTCGTTTTTTACGATGGGCCTCCGTTTGCGACTGGCCTTCCGCACCATGGCCACATTCTTGCAAGCGCGATTAAAGACGCCATTCCGCGCTTCAAGACTATGCGTGGGTACCGGGTCAGGCGGCGGTGGGGATGGGACTGTCATGGACTTCCGCTTGAGAACATAATCGAGAAAGAGCTTGGCATACGCACCAAGCGCGACATCGAAGAGATGGGTGTCGCGAAGTTTAACGAAGCTGCACGCGGCGCGGTGCTTCGGTACGCCGACGAATGGAAGCGCATCATTCCACGCATTGGGAGGTGGGTAGATATGGAGGACGACTACAAGACGATGGATACGTCCTAAACCGAATCAGTGTGGTGGGCATTCAAGGAGCTCCATACCAAAGGATTGGTTGAAGAAGGATTCAAGGTCATGCAGCTTTGTCCTCGCTGTGGCACGACGCTTTCAAATTTCGAAGTGAGCCAAGGCTACAAGGATATAAAAGATCTTACGGCGGTGGTGAAGTTTGAGCTTGAAGACGAGCCAGGCACGTATGTGCTCGCGTGGACCACCACCCCGTGGACTCTCGCGGGAAATGTTGCCCTTGCTGTCGGGACTGATTTTGATTATGTAAAGATTGCCAAATTAAGGGCAATTGATAACTGGAATGAACGCGAGAATAACGTGGAAGCATATTTCTTTATCTCAAAGAAAATCTTCCTAAGTAAAACTACCGAAGAAGATGGTATCCATACCTGGGTCCAAAACCATACACTTGTAGGAGATTTCCAAATTATAGAAGAGATCAAAGGAAGTGAGCTGGTCGGTTTGACCTACAAACCGGTCTTTAGTGGTGTTGTGGACACGCTCGTACAAGGAAAAGAACGCGACAAGCTTGGCGCAGCATTTCGTATCTACGCAGCAGACTTTGTCACTACGGATGAAGGAACTGGCGTCGTCCACATGGCGCCTGCGTACGGTGAAGAAGACCTCGGGCTTGCTCGCGAACACGGTCTTCCCGTCGTCCATCATGTCGACCGGGATGGAAAGATGGATTCTGCGGTTCCGGTAGTCGCAGGCAAATCCGCAAAGCCAAAAGGGAACTGGAAAGAGACTGATGGACTCATTGTGGAGTACCTCGGCGACAAAATCTTTCTTGCGGAAGAAAAAGAGCATAGCTACCCGCACTGCTGGCGGTGCGATACGCCGCTTTTGAATTACGCTTCGAGCTCATGGTTCGTGCTCGTGTCGAAGCTTCGCAATCGTCTGGTGGAAGAAAACAAAAAAATTAATTGGGTCCCGCAGGCTATCGGCCAGAACCGCTTCGGCGATTGGCTCAAGAACGCGCGTGACTGGTCTATTTCCCGGAGTCGGTACTGGGGAGCACCGATACCGGTATGGAAGAACGAGCGCACGGGAGAGCTTCGTATTATGAGTTCGATCGACGACTTGAAGAAGTTTGCAAAGCGAAGTGGAAATACCTATTTTGTGATGCGTCATGGCGAGGCTACACACAACCTGCTTGGCGTCGCCAATGGTGATGCGGGAGTCGACTACCCACTAACAGAGAAAGGACGTCAGGAAGCATACACTGCTGCGCGCTCCCTCGCGCACAAAAAAATAGTGCGTATCTACGCCTCACCACTCCCTCGTGGTAGGCAGACTGCGGAGTGTGTCGCGGACGGCCTCGGGCTAGCGAAGGAGAGTATCGTATACGACGATCGTCTCCGCGAGTTTAATTTTGGAGAACTCGATGGCAAACCCATCCAACAGTTTGTCGAGCATAGAAATACTCACGACTATGGTGAGCCTGTCCCTGGTGGTGAAAGCTATCAGGATGTGAAGAACCGTTTCGGTACATTTCTCTATGAGCTCGAAAGGACCCATGCAGATGAAAATATTCTCATCGTTACGCATGGGGTAGCGTTTGAGGCATTCGAAGCGATTCGGACTGGTGCGAACGCGAGCGAATCAAAACAGCATGCGCTTTCTATGGATGTTGTGTGTGGACAAGTTGTCGAGCTTGATTTCAATCCACTCCCGCATAATGCGAACTTTGAGCTCGACCTCCATCGTCCGTATATCGACGACTATGCACTCGTGGACTCTGATGGCGGTGCACTCCATCGCGTACCTGATGTCTTTGATTGTTGGTTCGAATCGGGATCGATGTCGTACGCGCAGGATCATTATCCATTTTCGAAAGAGAGGTTTAATCCTAAGGTCGGATTTTTGCAAAAAGGGAAGGGATTTCCTGCGGATTTTATAGCTGAAGGTCTCGATCAGACGCGTGGGTGGTTCTACTCGCTCCTCGTGCTTGGTGTCGCGTTATTCGGTCGCGCTACCTATAAGCAAGTAATCGTGAACGGACTCATTCTTGCTGAAGATGGTCGCAAGATGTCGAAGAGCCTAAAGAATTATCCGGAGCCAATGGATATCGTGGAGAAGTATGGCGCGGACGCTCTTCGTCTCTATCTTTTATCGTCTTCCTTGATGCGAAGCGAAGACCTGCGTTTCTCCGAGCGCGGTGTAAGTGATGTGGGCAACAAGGTCCTTGGGCGACTCCATAACATGCTCGTGTTCTACAGCGACTACGCGCTCAAAGATGCGCCTGAACAGGTACAGAGCACCCATATACTTGACCGCTGGGTCCTTGAGCGTTTGCGCGAGACCCATGCTGGAGTGACCGAAGGGCTTGAACGCTACGAAATCGATCGCGCGGCTCGCTCCCTCGCCGAGTGCATTGATGACATATCTACATGGTATCTGCGCCGATCGCGCGAGCGCCTCAAAGACGATGCTGCGGCCGCAAGCACGCTACGCTATGTGCTCCGCACACTCTCACTGTTACTCGCTCCATTTACGCCTTTTTACGCTGAGTACCTTTTCAGGCGCGTTAAGTACGGGGCTGATGCAGAAAGTGTTCATTTGATGGATTGGCCAGAATCTCCTCAGGCTTCGCTTGGTACTTCTGGGAAAGGACTAGTTTCTGACATGGCATTGGTGCGCGCACTCGCGTCCGAGGCACTCAAAAAGCGGCAGGAAATCGGTAGCAAAGTCCGTCAGCCACTTAGCTTGCTCTCCGTGCCTACGCTACCGTCCACTCCCGAACTGGTTGAAATTCTTAAAGAAGAAGTGAATGTGAAAGAAGTACGGGGAGGGGTAGAATCGCTCACGCTTGATGCAGTACTTACGCCAGAGCTCGTGCGTGAAGGAGATGTGCGCGAATTCATGCGTGCGCTCGCAGATGCACGGAAGGCACAAGGACTCTCCCCGAGTGATTTCATAACGGTCTCAGTACGTAGTACGGGTGAAAGTACCCTTACGGGCACGGCATTGCCCGGCGTGAGTTCGATTTCGTTTACCTTGTCGGAGGAAGTCTCAACTAACGCAGAGCTTTCGTTCGGTAGAGTGGATTTCATGTTTACGGTCGATGCGACATAAGTACTCAACACGCGCGATTGTTCTGTCGCGCAGCTCTATACGGGAAGCGGGCATGCTCGTCACGCTTTTGACCGAAGACTTTGGACTCGTGCGTGCGCGAGCGGAAGGGATACGGAAACCCGGCTCAAAGCTCACGCACGCACTTCAAACACTATCCGAGACTGAGGTGGTCATACTATCGGGGAAAGACGGTTGGCGTCTCGCGGGCGCCGTACTTGAGGAGAATTGGTTTGCGAAATTATCGCGGTCGGGACGACTTCGCGCGGGCAGGGTAGGAGGACTACTCCTTCGGCTGGTGCAGGGCGAAAGCGCCGATGCGCGACTATTCCAAGTGTTCATTGATTTCGTGCGCGTACTGCCTTCTCTTCAAGAAGAAGAACAGGACGCCATGGAGTGCGCGGTCGCGCTTGATGTCTTGCGCCTTCTTGGACTCGATGATGGCCCAGAAGCGTCCTGTAAAGAACATGCGTCTATAGAAGATCGCCGCGCGCTCATTGCTCGTATTAATCGTGGCATCAGTGCCTCCGGTCTCTAGAGATTGCGATATACTTGAACGAATGCCTCCCGAGAAAAATCAGAGTCCCTTAGAGCGAATGCGTAGAAGCCTCTACACACCCGAAGGCACTAAAGGTGTGGTGGTGCCTACGCTACACGCACCGCCTGAACTTCCGGCAGAAGCTTGGAAGCAAGCGCCGCCTGCTCCACCTAGAAAGCGCAGACTCCCGCACTCCATTATGTTTCTGATAGGCACTGTCGCGTTTTTCACCGTCGCGGTTATTGTCGCTGCCGGACTCGTTCTCTTCGGGGGTCGTACGGTGTCGACCGAAAATATAGAAATAACAGTGGAGCCGAGTTCGCCGACGGTAGGGAGTGGCGATACCATAGCGCTTTTAATTCGTGTAAAGAACGGAAACCCAGTAGCTATCACTTCGACTGCGCTATCTGTCGAGTTCCCGGAGGGCACGCGTGCGCCACTTGATGTCACTCAGCCGCTCACGCACTACAGCGATACTCTTGGCGATCTTTCAGCAGGGCAGGCAAGTGAGCGGACGGTACAAGCGGTCATGTTTGGTAGCGAAGGTCAGAAGGTCACGATTCCAATACGGCTTGAGTATCGTACCGCTGGTTCAAATGCTTCCTTTATAAAAGAGACGAGCTATGAATTCGTAATTACCACGTCGCCACTTTCCGTCTCAGTAGGCTCGTTGTCACAAGTGTCGGCAGGGCAACCATTTACGGTCGCGGTTACTGTTCGGTCTAACGCGGTTGCCGCTATCGAAAACGCTACGCTTGCGGTTACCTACCCACCAGGCTTCGTGGCTTCAGGCTCTACACCAGCCCCCATATCCGGTTCGGTATTTGATTTGGGACGCATCACTCCAGGAGAAGAAAAACGAGTGACCATTACAGGCACGCTTACGGCCGAAGATCAGGAAACGCGCTTCTTCACGCTGGTGACCGGTACCAGGACAACTCTCGATAGTGATCGGATTAGCGTGCCGTATACGACGACCCAAGTACCGGTCACGCTTGAGCGGCCATTTCTTGCTACGACGCTTTCACTCAATCGCGATACCTCAGGAGCGCTTATCCTCAAAACCGGTCAGCAAGTGGATGGCGTGCTGTCATTCATCAATACCCTCCAGTCGACCATACAAGACGCCTCGATAACCGTGGCGCTCGCAGGCACTGCACTTGATAGGCAATCAGTGAAGACGGCCAACGGTTTCTATCGCTCGCAGGACGGGAAAATAATCTTTTCGAAAGAGACTATTCCCTCGATGAGAGAAATCGCGCCTGGAGAAACCGGCATGGGAAGTTTTTCATTCAGCACCCTAGGCGACGCGAGCGCTACAAGTCTTCGGAACCCTACCGTGACGCTTACGGTATCCGCACAGGGAAGGCGTCTCGATGAACGCAACGTCGCTTCGGCCGTCAATTCCGTCATTACACGTACCTTAAAAGTTGAAACTGATCTCGCGCTTCAGGCTAGTGCGCTCCGTACGGAGGGACCGATTACGAACACGGGCCCCTGGCCACCCTTAGTCGATAAAGAAAGCACCTACACGATTGCATGGACACTCAGTAATACGGTCAATTCCGTTGCAAATGCGAAAGTGGTAGCTGAGCTTCCGTCCTATGTGCGCTTCACGGGGGTCACGAGCCCCTCGGACGGCACGGTTACCTATAACGCGACGACGCGCACGGTTAGTTGGAACGCGGGTGATATTGCCGCTGGCACCGCGCAAAAGACCATGTATTTCCAAGTCGCGTTCTTGCCAAGTGCGTCTCAGCGCGGAACGTCGCCAACTATCGTAACGGCGCAGAAACTAACCGGCGTCGACCGGTTTACCGAAGGCAGGCTCGAGAGTGTCGTCGGCGCGCTCACGACCATGGTCACGAGCGACTCTGCTTTGAGTACCGGGTCCGGGCAGGTACAGTAACGAGCATGGAAAAGACGCTGACCAGTTTGGATACCATTGTCTCGCTCGCAAAGCGTCGCGGATTCGTATTCCCCGGTTCAGAGATATATGGGGGCCTCGCCGGAACGTTTGATTACGGTCCGAACGGTGTGGAGCTCCTGAATAATCTCAAGCGAGCCTGGTGGAAGGCACAGGTATACGAGAAAGAGAACTACTACGGCCTCGATGCCGCAATGTTCAAACATCCACGCACTTGGGATGCGAGCGGTCATACGAAAGGGTTTTCCGACCCGCTTGCGGAGTGTAAGGAGTGCAATGCGCGTATTCGTGTCGACAAGGAACTCGCAGCTATCGGTGTCACCGCCGATGAAAAGATGTTTATCGAAGAGCTCAATGCACTATTCGATGCGCACAGAAACGAAATCAAGTGTCCGAAGTGTGGAAAAAAGAATTTTTCGGCGGTACGCGCCTTTAATCTGCTCGTGAAGTCCAATTTGGGAGATTTCACATCGGACGGAAGCGAGCCGGTGTTCCTGCCAGGGGAGGCATCCCAGGGCATTTACCTCGACTACAAAAACATCGTTGATTCGATGAATCCGAAAATACCGTTCGGAGTTGTCCAAATTGGTAAGGCCTTTCGAAACGAGATTTCACCGCGCAATTTTCTCTTTCGCACCCGCGAATTCGAACAAGCTGATACTCAGTACTTCATTCGTCCAAATGAAAATAAAGAAGCGTATGAACACATAAAGCAGGACCGCTGGAATTGGTATCTTTCGCTCGGTATCCGTGAGGAAAATCTTCGGTGGCACCAGCACGAGAATCTCGTGTTTTACGCCAAGGATGCCTGGGATATTGAATATAATTTCCCCTCAATCGGGTTTGACGAGCTGGAGGGTATTCATGACCGAAGCGACTACGACCTTACTCAGCACCAAGAATTCTCGGGCGTAGACCTCCGGTACACTGATCCGGAAACGGGAGAGAAATATATCCCATGGATTCTCGAGACCTCGGTCGGTATGGGACGTATGTTCGTTGCTGTTCTCGCAGATGCCTATCGCGAAGATGAGCTCGGCGGAGAAAAACGTGCGTATCTCGCACTCGCTCCGCGTCTCGCACCATATAGCGCTGCAGTATTTCCACTTTTAAAAAACAAACCGGAACTTGTAGCAAAAGCGCGCGAAGTGTACCTCGTACTGAAATCAGCGGGTATACGTATTGCATTTGACGACAACGGCAACATCGGTAAGCGATACCGCCGACAGGATGAAATCGGCACGCCGTTTTGTATTACGATTGATTTCGATACTCTCGGCGAGACGCCAGAATTAAAAGATACGGTCACACTCCGTCATCGCGATAGTGGGGAACAGGAACGGCTAACTATCGCTGAGGTTAGTACGCGGATACGGGACGCTATTTGACGCACGAAGGCAAAGAGTGCAGGATGCTCGACAGAGTCCGCGCCAACCGGTACGGATAATTTTTAAGAAAGGAGTAGTCCATGAAAACGATCATTGTGATCGTGTGCGGTGTGCTTCTTTTTGGAGACGACGCACGTGCACAGACAGTAGCTCACACGCCGCGTGAACATGCGACGACTCTGGCGGTGACGGGGGGCGCGACCCGCTCAGTCTCGGTGTTCGATCTCCGCTTCTTCGATCTTTCAGTTGAGCAGCCCTTTCGTTGGCAAGATCCTATCGAAAAATCAGAGGCGCTCGCGCGCAGTTACGCGGAGGTGGCATTTCAAGACGGACTAAATGTCGTTGAAATATGTCCGATGGTACCAAGAGGTGACGGCTCATTCCGTCACCCCATCACGCTTCGTGAACGCCTTCTGCCTTCATGCGAACGGTTCGGATATGTGGAGCCGGAAGTCCGTTTTTTGCCCACGCCGAAGCCCAAAAAGAAGCTTGTACAAAAGCAAAAGGCTCAAAAGAAGCCGGTGAAGAAAAAAAGACGTGGGTCTAAGTAAGGCCGCTCCAGAGGAGCGGCCTTTTGCATTTTCATCAAGGATTTCATAGTCTGTGCTAGCATTTGCCTATATATGGAAAAGAACCTCTCAATCACCATTACGACAGGCACTATCGTACGGATTATCATGGTGCTGATAGCGGCCTATGCACTCTGGACGCTTCGCGACTTAGTGCTTCTCGTATTAACCGCGATCATCATTGCTTCGGCGATTGAGCCGGGGGTAGCATTCTTTATCCGCTACCGTGTACCGAGAGTGATTGCCGTTACAGTTATGTATCTGATGGTCTTCGGTTCGTTATTCGGTATTGTCTATGCATTCTTCCCGCCGATTATTGAGGATACGCAGAATTTTCTTTCTGCCGCGCCGCAGTACTTGAATACGCTAAATATTCCGGCGCCACTGACTGCCTTTGCAACTGAAGCTAAAGTGCTTGGGGGAGAGAATCAAGCGCAGTCAATTCTCGACACACTCTTCGCGTTTCGGACGGCATTTACGGACGCATCCGGTGGTGCGGTGCGGGTTATCTCAACGTTCTTCGGCGGTATATTCGCGCTCGTGCTCGTGATTGTCCTTTCGTTCTACTTCGCCATACAGGCGACTGGGGTGGATGACTTCGTACGCTTGGTGACACCTGCAAAGCATGAGGACTACATGGTCGATCTTTGGCTTCGTGCAAAAAAGAAGATTGGATTATGGATGCAAGGTCAGCTACTTCTTTCGCTTATTGTGGGCGTCATCGTCTACCTCGGTCTCTTGATTCTTGGCGTACCGTACGCGCTCTTGCTCGCGGTGCTCGCAGCAGTGCTTGACCTCATTCCGATATTCGGCTCATTCATCGCCGGCATTCTCGCGGTCATTGTAGGGTTCACCGCAGGCGGCTTCGCACTCGCACTCTCGGTCGCCGGACTTTTCTTCGTGGTAAACCAGTTTGAGGCGCATCTTATTTATCCACTCGTGGTGAATAAAGTTGTAGGCATTCCGCCGTTACTCGTGATACTCGCGCTTATTATTGGTGGCTCGCTCGCCGGTTTCCTTGGCTTGCTCTTATCGGTGCCGCTTGCCGCCGCCGCGCGCGAATTCCTTTCCGACGTTGAACGCGGGAAGAAGGCGCGGTCCCTGGTCTCATAGACGATGGCGCGTTACCTCACAACAACGCTTCCGTATGTGAACGCGGATCCGCATATGGGTCATGCACTTGAGTTTGTCGAGGCCGACATGCTTGCGCGTACACTTCGTGCAAAAGGGGAGGAGGTCTTTCTCAATATTGGAACCGATGAGCACGGCACCAAGGTCTACGAGAAAGCCCTCGGGGAGGGAAGAACGCCCGAAGCCTATGTCGACGAATACGCGGCTAGGTTCAAGGCATTTGCCGACCGGTTCGGCATTTCATATGACGCGTTCACGCGCACCACTACACCGCATCACCACACTGCTGCAGAAGCCTTCTGGAAACGCTGCCAAGCGACGGGCGACATATACAAAGCGGCGTATCTCGTTAAGTATTGTGTGGGGTGCGAACTTCCAAAGACCGATTCTGACCTTGAGAATGGCCACTGTGTACTTCATCCGAATATGGAGCTCGAGCTCACCGAGGAAGAGAACTATTACTTCCGTTTTTCGAAATACCAAGACCAGTTGCTTCGTTTGTATGACGCACGCCCCGATTTCGTAGTACCAGAAGAGCGCCTGCGCGAGATTCGTTCCTTCGTCGAAGGCGGACTTAATGATTTCAGCATCAGTCGACGCCGAGAGAAGTTGCCGTGGGGGGTGCCCGTACCAGGTGATAGCGAGCATGTGATGTATGTGTGGTTTGATGCGCTCGTGAACTATGTGTCGGCGGTGGGTTGGCCAAGAGAGGAGGGGGGATTCCAAAAATGGTGGCCGGTCACGCAGCTTGCAGGCAAGGACAACCTTCGTCAGCAGGCGGCTATGTGGCAAGCCATGCTCATCTCAGCGGGGCTACAGCACTCCAAACAGATATTCATACATGGGTTCATAACGTCTGGAGGGACTAAGATGTCAAAATCGCTCGGTAATGTGATCGACCCGATTACGCTCGCTGATATATACGGAGTGGATGCGGTGCGGTATGTGCTCTTACGCCACGTAAGTCCGTTTCAGGATTCTGATATGACGCTCGAGGGGGTACAAGAGGCGTACCATGGCAACCTCGTTAACGGTCTCGGAAACCTGGTGGCGCGTGTTATGAAACTCGCCGAAGATCATCTTCCTCAACCAGTCGTGCTTACTCGTGATGACACTAAGGTAGAAGACGCATTCACTACGTATGTGGAAATGTATAAGTTCAACGACGCAATGAATCTTGTGTGGGAGCAGATACAGAAGGGTGATGAGTACATGACTGAAAAAGAGCCGTACAAGAAAATAAAAGACGAGGCGACGAAAGCAGAGGCACTCGCTGATATTGAGAAGCTCGTTCGCCACGTTGCGAAAGTTGCCGCGCACTTAGCTTCTGCGATGCCTGCCACTGCCGAACTGATCCTATTGGCCGTGAAGGAAAACAAGAAGCCGGAAAACCTATTTCCGCGAGTGGTAGCGGGAGCGAACGATTGACAAAGATAATGGGCGGGAGTATAATATATAGTACTGGTGAAGCGAGCTGTTTACGGCTTATCTATTCGAGGCAAAGCCTCCAATGGCATTTTTACAACTAGGCCGTAAACAATTCGCTTTACGAAAACCCGCCTCAAGGAGCCCCGCTCCTTGAGGCGGGTTTTCCGTATATAGTGAGAGTACCTACCCCCATGAACTATTTTGATGCCCACACCCATGTGCAGTTTGACTCCTATGATGTTGATCGGGATTCGCTCCTTATGCGCATGCGAGAAGCCGGCGTGGGCGGTCTCGTGGTGGGGGTCGATCTTGAAAGCTCGCGCCGAGCGCTTGCAATTGCCGAGCGTGAAGAGCATCTGTATGCGTCAGTTGGACTCCATCCCAATCACGCGGATGAGCTTGAAGATTTTTCTTTGTATCAGGAACTTGCGCGACACCCCAAGGTGGTGGCAATAGGGGAGTGCGGCCTTGATAACTATCGCCCGCTTGATGCGGCAGGTGCGGCACCGCGCCAGCGCGAAGTATTTGAAAAACATGTCGAGCTCGCGCTCGAACTTGATAAACCACTTATGATCCATGCGCGTCCGCGCAAGGGCACCCATGACGCCTATCATGAGCTTCTCGAAATCCTCGGGCGCTACAAGCAAGAATTCGGCGAGAAGCTACGCGGTGACATTCATTTTTTTGTTGGCGGCATAGAAGAAGCGCGGCAGTTTGTTGAGATTGGGTTTACCTGCTCCTTTACCGCAGTACTCACGTTTACGCATGACTATGATGAGGTAGTGCGCTATCTGCCACTTGCTTCCATTCTTTCTGAGACCGATGCGCCCTATATAGCCCCCGCGTCGAGGCGTGGTGAGCGCAATGATCCGTTTTCCGTACAAGACGTGGTTAGTGCTATAGCTCGGATACGTGGAGAGGATGAGGAAGTAGTCCGACAGGCGTTAGTCAGTAACGCTATGGCCCTTTTCAGACTGTAATTGTCAGTGTTTTTGATACATGGTACAGTTCGCCCGTTATGAAAAAGGAAATCGAACACGGTACCGAGAGTACCGAGCTTGAGCTTGAGGAGGGATATAACGAGTCCCGTACCTATGAGCTTGGCTTCCACATCGATCCTGAACTACCCCAGGAAGAAGTGAAGAAAGTGTATCAGGGTATCCGCGAGCATATGGCGGAAGTAGGCACTATAGTCGCCGAGGGCGAACCGCAGAAAATTCCGCTTGCGTACACCATATACCGCAAGGAGACGACCGGACGCCGCGACTTTAATTCTGCGTACTTCGCCTGGGTTGCGTACGAAGCCGATGGTCCTGGCCACGAAGCGGTACTGGCTGCCACCCGTGCTCACGGCTCGCTCGTGCGCTTCATTGATGTGAAAACCGATACGGAGGCAGCGAAGCATGGTGCCGAAATGCACGAAATCTACGCCAAGATGGGTGAGAAGGAAGAAGGGCAGACTCCCGAGGAAGAAGTCCTTGATGCAGAGCTCGATGCTGCACTTAAGGATGCCGGGGCAGGGGTATAATTAGCCTATGTATCTCAACAAAGTATTCCTGTACGGAAACCTGACCCGCGATCCGGAGTTGAAAGCAATTCCTTCCGGCCAGCAGGTCGCCAACTTCGGTATCGCTACTAATCGCACCTTTACTAACAAGGAGGGAGCGAAGCAGGAGCAGACGGAGTTCCATAATATCGTCGCGTTCGGTCGCACCGCTGAAGTGATGGGGCAGTACCTGAAGAAGGGTCGCCCAGTCTACATTGAAGGACGCCTACAAACTCGCATGTGGGAAGCAGAAGGAAAGAAGAATTATAAGACCGAGATAGTCGTCGATACGTTCCAGTTTGGTCCGCAGGCGGGTGGCGCAGGTTCTCGTGATGAGAGCGGTAGCGGATACGCGCAGAATGCTCCTACCGAAACACCATCCGGCGACAGCATCCAGTATCCGAGCGAGGAGATAAATCCCGAGGATATCCCTTTTTAAGGACAGATTAATAACAACACCATGGCACATCAAGCAGAACGTGAAGAAATAGAATACAAGAAGTTCGTCGACTACAAGGATGTCGCGTATCTTCGCCAGTTCACCAATCCGCACGCAAAGATTCTCGGCCGCAAGCGTACAGGCACGCCAGCGAGCAGGCAGCGCGAAATATCGCTTGCAATCAAACGCGCACGGTTTATGGGACTGCTCCCCTACCTCGCTGCCTAGCGCCTACAGGCGTAAGACATACAAGGAACACCGCCCCTAGGGGCGGTGTTCCTTTTGTCCCTATCTGAAATCGTAGCACTACGCTTTCAGAACGCGTTCAGTGTACTGCCCCGTATCAGTATTGATGCGCAGAATATCGCCTTCGTTAATGAAGAGGGGGGTGGATACTACGGCGCCAGACTCAAGCACTACTTTCTTGTCGCCACCGGTCGCCGTGTCACCGCGAACAGCGGGCGGCGCCTCCTTCACTACAAGATCCATTTTTATCGGAATCTTGATAGAGACGGGATTCTCATTGTAGAGAAGCACTTCGACTGAAGAGTTTGTCTTTAGCCACTGCACTTTCTCTCGAACCGCGTTCTCGGGGAACGAAAATCGATTTTTCGCATTGCCTTCTTCTGCAAACCAACATTCACCCTTTGCAGTGTAGAGATAGGTCGCCTGCATCTTATTTATATCCGCTTCCGGAACCGTCTCGGATTGATGGAATGAAATCTCAAGCACCTTACCCGACACCAAATGACGGAGCTTTGTTTGGTTCACCGGCTTCCTCTGCTGCATGCGGAAGATGTGCGAAGACAAGACCTCGAACGGCTCGTTGCTGTAAACAATGACGCTTTTCGGAAGGATTTCGTTGTAGGAAAGTATAGCCATGGAACGTGTAGGAGAGCGCCTTAGTTATAAGAAATGCCAGCGCGTCTGGTACGGGGTATGATACAGGACATAATGCGGTTTTCAAGGCTCCCAGATCTCTCAGCCGCCTCAGACGAGGAGATTCTTCGACTTTCTCAGTCGAACCCTGACGCATTCGGTGTGCTTGTCGACCGATACGAAGATGCATTCCTACGTAAAGCGCGTAGCATCCTGTACGTCAAAGAGGACGCCGAAGAAGTAGTACAAGACGCATTTACGCGGATCTATGTATATGCGCATAAGTATCAGGCACAGGAAGGGGCAAGCTTCTCGTCATGGGCATACGCCATTTTGACGCGTCTTGCGTTCACGCGCTACCAGAAGTTGCGGAAGCACCAGGGACGCACGCAAGAACTTGAGCCGGAAACGTACGAACGAATTGCGGACGAAACAACCTTTATAGAAGATCTCTCCATACGGAGCGAAGTTCTCGTTGCGCTATCTCGCATTCCTGAAGCTGCATCCCGCGTGCTTCGACTGCAGTTTATAGAAGGGAAGACCCAAGAAGAAATAGCGACGCTTGAGGGCGCTACCGTATCTGCGGTAAAGACACGAGTGCATCGCGCAAAGAAATTATTCAAAGACGCACTAGACACTACGACTACACCATGACAACTGAATCCATTATTCGGAAAAACGTGCTCAAACGCGTGCACCGCGTGCACATGCTCCGGCCACTCACGTCCACACTCACAGCCTCTACGTTCGTCTTTTTTGTTGCGGTCTGGGGTATCAGTAGGGAGGTGTGGGTAGCGCGCGTACTTGAAAACATGCCGTCCTTAGCTGACGCTACCGCGTTCTCCCAATTTTTCTTCACGGCATTTCTGCATACAGACGTTATGGTGCAGACGCTCTCACTCCTTGCTCTCGCTGCCTTCCTTTGGTTGGTGCATGACGGCCTACGAAATCTTCTTCCCACACCCCGCTTTGCGTAAGTAGTCCCCCAACAGAGCGAGTGTAGTAAAAAGATGCGCCAGACTACTCATCTTGCGTTTCAGACTGGAGCGAGGAGTGTGCGATTCTAGACCGTACGCAGCCGGGTAGGCGAGTAAGAGCAAATTCTCAGCAGAGAATTATGCGTGTCTAGAATCGCACACTCTGAGCGAATCTATTCCTCCTTCAACTTCGCCTGAATCAGCTTAAGTATTTGGTTCGCTAGCGGCTTGTTCTCCCTCAAGTAGGTGCGCGTCGCATCATAACCGCGTCCGAGAGCTACTTCGCCGAAGCGGTAGCTAGAGCCTGACTTTTCGAGAATGTCATATTTTTCACCAAGCGCGATTATTTCTCCTTCACGGCTAATACCTTCGTTGTAGAGAAGATCGAACTCGGTTGTCTTGAAGGGAGCGGCTACTTTGTTCTTGACCACCTTCACTCGCACCCGCCCACCCACTATTTCCTCACCTTTTTTGATTTGTGCTATGCGGCGTATGTCGAGGCGTACCGACGTGTAGAACTTAAGCGCTTTTCCGCCCGTGGTGGTCTCAGGGTTGCCGAACATCACCCCAATCTGCATGCGGATCTGATTGATAAAGATGATGATGGTATTCGATTTCGCCGTGATAGCGGTGAGCTTGCGCAGGGCCTGCGACATGAGACGCGCCTGTTTGCCCATCTGTGCGGAGCCCATATCTCCTTCAATTTCGTCTTTTGGGGTAAGGGCTGCAACCGAGTCGACGACGATAACGTCGATAGAGTTTGCACGAACCAAAGACTCCACTATCTCGAGTGCCTGCTCGCCCGTGTCCGGCTGGGAAATAAGAAGTTCAGGAAGCGTCACGCCTATTTTGCGTGCATACTCAGGATCAAGCGCGTGCTCTGCGTCGACGAATGCGCAGATACCTCCTTTCTTCTGGGCTTCCGCGATTACATGCAGAGCGAGCGTGGTCTTGCCTGAAGACTCAGGGCCGTATATTTCAATGATGCGTCCGCGCGGTAGGCCACCAATGCCGAGTGCGTTATCAAGACCGAGCGAGCCAGTTGAAATAAAAGGAATGGCCGCAACCTTCCCGGAGCCATAGGTCATGATGGCTTCATCGCCGAACTTTGTTTGTATCTCTTTAATAGCGAGCGCAATGGAGCGGGCTTTTGCCTCTGCGCTCACTTCGGTACCAGCGGGTGGTAGGGGAGTTTTTGGCGTTTTATTAGAAGGTTTCTTTGCAGGCATACGTATAGGTTAAGGCGTGTAGACGGTCAGACGCTTGGTAATGCTTCTTCCGAAGCGATCATCTGCAGTCAGGGATAGTATAGCGCTTCCTTGGGGAAGGGTCAGGGTAGTAGCAAACCTGCCTGCTTCATCAATCAGCAAACTGCCGCCATTAAGCGTTAGGGTGTTGGCGCGAAGCGCCTGTCCTTCAAGGGTCACCTGGCCATTCTCGGTGCTTGCGAAGGGGAGGGGGGAAGCGATACGGATTGATGGTCCCGAAACGAGGGGGAAGACCTTTATCATTCCATAGCCGATTAAAAGTGTGAGAAACAGGAGTGCAACATAGCGCGTCATACTCTGAAGAGACTAGAATACTTCCTGTGTGGTATCGGACGCGGCGTTTCCGCTACTGCGCCCAATGACTTCGCGGGGGCGAGAGCCATCGGCGGGTCCAATAATGCCTTTTTCCTCGAGCAAATCCATAAGGCGAGCGGCTCGCGAATACCCGATGCGGAGCTTTCGTTGTAGGTAGCTGGTGGAAGCGCGCCCTGCTTCCTCAACCGATTCCTTTGCGGCGGTGTAGAGGTCATCGTCTACATTCTCGTCTTCAGACGCAAGCAAAATAGCATCGTTATGCTCGTGCCGTCCGGCACCATCAGTCCCGCCTCCAAGATCGAGCCCTCCTAAGGTGCCTGCGTTGTGCTGTTTAATATAGGAAACGATCTTTTTCACTTCTCCTTCTGCGATGTACGCAGTCTGAATACGCACCGGCTTCTGCATGTCAGCAGACAGATAGAGCATGTCACCAGCGCCTAGGAGCGATTCTGCGCCAGGACCATCGAGAATGGTGCGTGAGTCTATCTGGCTTGCTACCTGCAGTGCCATACGGGTTGGCACGTTGGCTTTGATAAGACCAGTAATGACGTTCACGGACGGACGCTGGGTAGAGAGAATAAGATGGATACCCACAGCGCGTGACATTTGTGCGAGTCTCACGATAGCAGCCTCGAGCTCGCGCGGGTAGGATTGCATGATATCCGCGAGTTCGTCGATGACAATGATGATATACGGCATGGCTTCGGGCAATTCGCCTCGACCTTTCTTTTTTGCAGGCTCAAATATGGTGGTGTGATAGGACTCAATATCTCGCACCTGCTCGTTCTCAAGAATGGTGTACCGGCGCTCCATTTCTTTTGCTGCCCATTTGAGAGCGATGATGCATTTCTTGGGGTCGGTGATGACCGGCGTAAGGAGATGCGGAATGCCGTTATAGAGCGTGAGCTCCACGCGCTTCGGATCAACCATAATGAATCGAAGCTGGTTGGGGCCGTTCCTGTAGAGGAGGGATGTAATAACCGCATGGATGGCTACTGATTTTCCAGAACCGGTCGCGCCTGCGATAAGTCCATGGGGCATTTTTGCGGCGTTCACATAGTGGGGAGTGCCGGCGATATCGCGGCCGATAGCAGCGAGAAGCGGCTTCTTTGAAGCGTTCCACTCAGGCGCACCAATGATGCCGCCGAGGCCAACCATAGCTTTCGAGGCGTTAGGGACTTCAATGCCCACGAGCGACTTTCCGGGGATAGGTGCTTCTATGCGGACCGGATGGGCGGCAAGGGCAAGTTCCAGATTCTGTTGGAGCGCAACGATCTTCTGAAGCCGCACGCCTTCAGCTGGTTTGATGGCATAACGTGTAACGGTAGGGCCGACCGAAACCTCGTCCATTTCGACTGAAATACCGAAATTGAGGAAGGTGCGCTTGATGATGTTCGCGTTCGCCTTTATGTCACCAACCCCCGGCTTGCCTCTATCTTCGCTAAGAAGCGAAAGAGGTGGTGCTTGGTACTCTGCGTCATAGGTGGGTATTGCGTCCTCTTTACTCTTGGGGCCCTGTCCCTTTACTTCATTAAATATGGTCACGATGGGGTCTCTGTCTTGCGCGTGCTCCTCAGAGGGAGGGGTCGAAGCTTCGCTCTCCGAAGGCGGCACATCCTCAGCGTCAGTCTTGGTAGGGAGTGAGGGTAATTTCACTTCACCTATGTTTTTAACGAAGCCAGTGAGTGCTCTCAGAATCGCGGTGAGGTCAACGAGTATCGCGAGTCCTATAAGGGTGACCGAAAGAAGGAGAATAAGCGCGCCGCCAAACCCTAAGAACTCGATTGTGCTCGTGGCAGCCATGCTTCCAAGCATGCCACCAAGTTCTTTCGAACCCATGCCGAAAAGTATGACGACCGCGATAACGATAAGCCCAAGCCCAAGCCCCGTTAGAGGAGCCATGAACGACCGTTCGAGCATGACGGTAAGACCAGTCACTATAAGGAGAACAGGCGCAAGAAAGCTTCCTATTCCAATGAGTCCGAAGCTTGCCGTGAACAAGGCTTGTCCGGCAAGACCCGCGAGTCCGAACGCCGAAAGTCCGAGGATAAGCCCAAATGCAATAAGAACTATACCGCCCGTTATCCGGGCAAGTTTCTTGGTATCCTCTTCTTTCACTGATTTCTTTCGTGGCATTTTCCTCATTCTATCACTTGGTTTGCTGACAACCGTACAAATACTAACTAGCCGCATAGTCACTCGAAAGCGGTTAAACACCTACGGTCGCTTGAACTACGCCAGAGGACACGCCCATGCTCCTAGAAAGATTGCTGACCTTTCTCAAAGGGGTATACTTGTCTTTGACGTAAAGGACATATATGTAATGAACGATAAAGGACAAAAAAGAGAAACAGACATAGTGAAAGCGACAGGAAACGTCGCCCATTTTGATGCGTTTGTCCTAGATAAAAGCATATTCTCTAACGTGTTCGATAAGGACATAAAACGCGTCTATATTTATAAGAAAGCGGAGAGGTTGGCAAAGGCAATTCATCTCATCACGCCTGCGTTTAAAAACTCGGTAGCGCTTAGGGAGAAACTGGACACGATCGCGGTCGGGTTGGTGGAAGCAGCGATCGCACCGCCCGCGCTCACCAGAAGCGCTCTTTCGCGCGAGCTTCTGGCGCTCTCAAGCGTGCTCTCCATAGCGCGCGCAGGATCATTACTTTCTCCCATGAATGCTGACCTCATCGCACGCGAGTCCCATCTGCTTCTGCAGGAGGTGGCTCTCTATGAAGAGCCACGTTTGATACTTGAAGATGCGCCGACGCTCGCAGCGCTCTCGAAATCTTCTGGCCAGCGGGCCGTAGAGGGCGCCAAACTCACTGCAGCGCGCGCTGTCTCAGAAGCTCGTTCTAAAGGACATTCTGAAATTAAAGGACAATTGGTATCAGACACGTATGGTAAGGTGCCGCGCCAGGAGGCTATTCTTGAAGTTCTTAAGGCAAAGGGCCCTTCGTATATAAAGGATATATCCACGATTATCCGCGACGTCAGTGAGAAAACCATTCAGCGGGAGCTTCAGGCAATGATCCTTGAGGGTAGGGTTGTGAAAGAAGGAGAGCGTCGGTGGACGACGTATACGCTTGCTTAGACGTCTTTAGTATAGGCTGGTATCGGCTCGCCACCCGCATTGACTTTTGGGCTCTCAGGTACTATTATTAAGGGGTGGGAATCGCGGGGAAGAACTAGGAAGCTAAAGGCCGGAAACGGCCTCTTTTGCGTTCACCCTGTATACAGGTTATCCACATTACTATACGGCAGGCGAGACAGTTGGTCGGTATACTTCATACATACCGAAAAGCTGGTGCGCTTACTGAACGAGGGAACCTTGAAAAACCAATAGGGAACACGGTCTTGTACGGTGTAAGAAACCGTACACAGGCTCGTCTCCGATTAGGAGGCGGGCTTCAGCATGGATGCCTTTTCTGACTACGGATGAATGCAGAATGAATGCCTCACTTTGCCAGCTAGCCTAATGGGGCGCGCGTCGATAGAGCGCTCTGTTGGGATTAGTAAGGAAATGAAATTAGGAAGCCGCTTTGAGGAGGGGAGAATGTTCTCTTTTCAAGCACAATTACAAAGACAGATACGGATGCGTATGCGATGCACTTATTACTAATCGCGTTGCATACCTATCTCGAAATATTAGTTATCAAACGTATTACCATGCAAATTGCACAAAACAACATGATCGCTCGCGTTGCTGCTGTCGTTGCTGGTCTTGGTCTCGTCGCGATGTCCTTCTCTGCTTTTGTCCCAGCGGCACAAGCACAGACGTCTTCAGCGACTTTGCAGGCACAGATCGCAGCGCTTATGGCACAGATCGCAGCGCTTCAGGCGCAGTCTGGCGGCTCAGCTTCGGCTTCAGCTTCCTTTAACCGCGACCTTACCATCGGCTCAACCGGATCCGATGTAACGGCGCTTCAGAACTGGCTCATCTCTGAGAGCTACGCTATCCCTGCTGGCGCAACTGGTTACTTTGGTTCCCAGACCCAGGCAGCGGTCGCTCGTTACCAGGTATCTATGTCCATCTCACCTGCAGCTGGCTACTTCGGTCCAATCACTCGCGCAAAGGTAAATGCTTCGGCAGGAACCGGCACAGGTACTGGAACCGGCACAGGTACTGGAACTGGAACAGGAACTGATACAGGAACTGACACCGGCCTTCAGGGCGGCGCAGGTTCTGTGGACACCTACACTCTCATGTCCGGCCTCAACAATGAGGAAGTAGGTGAGGGTGCAGAGGACGTAGAAGTTGCTGGTCTCGAAATCGAGGCAGACGACGGCTCCGACCTTAAGTTCACGGCAGTACGTCTCGTCTTTGACGAGTCGACTGGCGCCACCTCGGACTTCGAAGATTACGCATCTGAAGTCTCTGTCCGGCTCGACGGCGAAGAAGTCGCTCGTCTCGATGCAGATGAATTCAACGATGACAACGCGTGGACCAAGACCGTCTCTCTTAGCGATGCGGTTATTGACGCGGGAGAAAAAGGCGAGCTTACGGTCGCCGTCTCTGGAGCTTCGAGTATCGACTCTTCTGACATAGGTGATCTCTGGACGGTTGACTTCCGTCAGGTCCGCTTCATGGACGCTGATGGTGCAACCATCTCTGAAGATCCTACGACCGCAACCCGTTCCTTCTCGTTCGCAACCTTCGCTAGCGCGTCGGATGTCGAGCTCAAGATTTCTTCGGACGATGACACCATCAATGATGCACGCACCATTGAAGTTCATGCTACGAACGACACTGACAACGCAGATGTCCTTTCCTTCACCCTCGAGGCTGAAGGAAATTCGGATCTCGAAGTCAAGTCCTTCGGAGTATCGGTCACCGTTACTGGTGGTACGAACACGGACGATATCATCAACAACCTCACCCTCTGGATTGACGGCGAGGAAGTTGCTTCCGCAAACACCGTTTCAGGTGGTGGAACCACAGAAAACTACCTCTTTGAGGATGTGGACTACACCATTGATGCGGGCGACACGGTCGAGGTGCTCGTGAAGGCTGACTTCAACGACATCGAGACTACCGCCTTCGATGAAGGGGACACCATCCTCTTCTCTCTCAGCGAGGACCTTACTGACCAGAACTCAATCATCGACGTCGAAGATGAGTCTGGTGAGAACCTTCTCGATGCAGACATCACTGGCTCAGTCACGGGTGGTGCCTACGAGCTTCGCTCGCGCGGTATCATGGTCACCTTCATCTCTGCAAGCCAGACGGTGACGGCCAACGACAACGCGGCGGACAACGATGTTGGTACGTTCGTGATCAAGTACTCGGTTGAAGCATTCGGTGGTGACATCTATGTCTCCAACGACGCAGCTCCAACCATTGCTGCTACGATCCCTGACGCGACCATCACCACGGATGGCGTGCGCTACCTCCTCGATGAGGCTGGCGTCGCAACCGTCGCTGACACCACTGACGTCGTGACCTTTGCGACTGCAAGCGGTAGCGGCACGGTGACCGAGGGCACGAACGGCGTTCTCCTCAATGACGGAGAAAAGGCTGACTTCACGCTCACGGTGGTCCGCACCAACAACCTGGACGTTGACGACGATGGTATCTACCGTGTCCTTCTCAAGGCCATTGGTTGGGCACTCACCGACGTCACGACCTTCAATGTCTACGACTTCGACCTCGAAGACTTCAAGACTGATCCGATCAACCTCAACTAATCACGGTTGAGTAGCCAGAGGGAAGAATTACGATTCTTCTTGAGGCAACACAAAAAACCACCCCCAAGGGGGTGGTTTTTTGTGTTGCCTCTGCTAAGCTTCCATCATGAAGGTAACGGCCCTAGGAATGTTCACCGCCGTCTTTCTCGGGCTTCTGCCGTTCGTCACTTCAAACCAGCTTTTCTACGGGGCGGTGAACGCAAAATTCTTTTTTGTAATCTTTGCGGTTGACGCTCTTGCGCTCATTCTCGCGTACGGCTTATACAAGGGAAAGAATCAGATATCGAGCCGAGGGAGGTGGTTTCTGGGTGCTCTTCTTCTCATGCTCGGCACGCAGTATGTAGCGAGCGTACTCGGAGTATTCTTCGAACGGTCGCTTTGGTCGGATATATTTTGGTCAAGTGGTGTGTTTTTCCTCACCCATATAGCGGTGCTTGCATGGCTATGCTCAGAACTTTTTTCCGAACGAGACTGGATGCTCGCGCGCCGCGCGGTTATCGTCTCGGCAGGCGTGTTCTCGCTCTTGCTCATACTTGGCGTTCAGGGGTTTGGATTAGCGGGTACGTTTCTTTGGGTAAACCTCGGTGAGAGGAGTCTCACGCTTGGCAATGAGACGTATGCCGGTGCCTATCTCTTGCTCGCATTCATACTCGGACTCATTGAGCTGTTCCGCATGGAGCAGTGGTCGAAGATGCGCGTCATCGTAGTGGTGTCAGTCGTACTCACGGCGCTCTCTCCGTACTTCGTCAATTTCGGCATTCTACTCGGGAACGTCCCGCTTAGCGCAATCATCGAAAATCCAGCCTCTATTCTCGGCCTCGCGCGCGCCTCAAGCGCCGGCCTGTTCTTTCTTATTGCGCTCCTGGCCGGATACTTCATTTTTAAACGTTTCGTACCGTCTCCGTGGGGAATGCGTCTGACTGTCGTATGGGGAGGGATACTCACGCTTGTCGTCGCTGGCGCTATCGGGCTTCTGTTCACGCCGGGGAGCAGCATTCAGGAAAAGTACATTGAACAATCAAGCGCGGCACGCATTATTGTGTGGGAAGTGAGCGCGAACGCCATTTCAGATCGGCCATTCTTTGGGTGGGGACCCGAGAACTTCAATTACGCACTTGAGCGACACTTCGATCCAAGGTTATTTCTAAATGAAAACTTGGGAGAAATATGGTTCGAACGCGCACATAATGTGTTTGTTGATACCTTAGTCGGATCGGGTGTTGTCGGTGTCCTGTCGTTCTCGCTTCTCACGTTCTTATACTTCACAGTGGTATATAGAGCGCGTAGGCAGGGCCACATTGGCGACACCGAAGCCGTGCTTCTGTGTGCGCTGGTGCCCGTACACGTGCTCCAGATGCAGACCGGGTTCGATACTATCGGCAGTTACACGCTTCTTGCGGTTGCGGGCGGATATGTACTTTGGCTTGAACGCACGATGAGTACGACGGTTCCTCGAAGAGGCCAATCAGAATTGTTTAAAAAAGTTGGTGCGGGTGTGCTCGTTGCGGGTGTGCTCATCAGTGGAGCGCTCGTCCTTGCTGAGTACAATCGTCAAACGATGCTTGTGCTCGTGTTTCAGGCGAAGACCATTGAGGAACAGCATGTGCGGCTCGATGCATCACTTGCTCGCGTCTCCAGTTTTGAATCGCTCCGTCTTTCTTCCGGATCCTTTATCAAAGGATCTCTCGCAACCATAGCGGAGAAATCAACTCCCGAACGCACGTCACGTATTCTTGAGGTAACGCATCTCTACGAAACATACTATGAGCGATATCTTGAGGTACAGCCGCACCATTATCGTGCGCGCATGAATTACGCATATCTTCTCCTTATTATGACGACGTTAGGTGAGAATAGAATAGAAGATGCCAAGCAAGTCATCACTGATTCGTACGTTCTTTCGCCCGGTAACCCGCTTACGTATATTCTTGATGCGCTCGCCGAACTGTATCGCGGAAATCTTGTGGAATCGGATAGATTGATGGCGGAAGCGCTCGCAATCAACCCAGACATCGAGTTCACGCAAGAAGCAGCTGCGTATTTTAAGCGACAGAAAGATATCTTCCCTAATCTCACCGTGCTTAGACTCACGAACCTCTAATGTATGGAATATTTCGTCCACTTCTTAAAGTTTGTAGCTGGGTTCGCCATCATTCTTGCGATCTCACTCGTAATGATACGCGTCATCGCCTAACCCACGATAATGACCGTTTCCTTACGGACGTACCGTACTACTACCGTAAGGCGGCGCCGTACGGTAGATGCGCATTATTCGGTTATGTACGAACACCGCAAGTGATATTTTCTTTTTAGAGAGCTTGGGGTATAGTGCCCCAGTACGGACCGAAGACAGCAGGCTAAATGTACCCATTTAGGGAATTTAATAAGCCCTGCCGAGGGACGAAACCCTGAGAGAAATCGAAGGGGGTCGACTGTCTCCACTGGTCCCGTTTGGGACCTTGTTCGTTTCCGTACGCAAAAAAGAAAACCAATTATGGCAATTACCAAAGCAAAGAAAGTAGAAGTCGTAGATAAGCTCAAGGAAGCGCTCAAGGGCGCGGCTTCAGTCGTGTTCGTAAACTTCAAAGGTCTTTCAGTTGCCGACACGGCCACTATGCGTCGCTCGCTCCGTGAGCAGGGCGTTGGCTACTATGTCGCAAAGAAGACACTCATGAAGCGCGCGCTTACCGAAGCAAAATACGAGGGCGAGCTCCCGGAACTCCCTGGAGAGATCGCTATCGCATGGGGCGCAGGCGACTCGACGCTCCCTGCACGCGAGATCTACGAGCACGGCAAAAAGCACAAGGGTGCGCTCACCATCATGGGTGGCGTATTCGATGGTAGGTTCCAGGACCTAGAGGCAATGACCGCTATTGCGACCATACCGCCAATACCAGTACTCCGTGGCATGTTCGTAAACGTGATCAACAGTCCTATCCAGGGACTCGTTATCGCACTCGATAAGATTCGAGAGACAAAGACCGCATAAATTATTTAAGTCTTACATTCATTACTATGGCTGAAGAAGAAGTACAGAAGGAGGAAGGTGTAGCCGAAGAGGCTGCAGCTCCAGAAGCAGTACCGGCTCCAGAACCAGCACCTGCTGTGGAGGAGAAGGTAGAAGCAGAGGTAGAAGTACCTGCGCAGTTCAAATCAATTGTTGAATCAATCGAGAAGATGACCGTACTTGAGCTTTCCCAGCTCGTGAAGGTCTTCGAGAAGAAATTCGGCGTCTCAGCGGCAGCCGTCGCTGTTGCTGGACCTGCTGCCGCTGGCGCGGGTGAGGAGACAAAGTCGACGGTGACTGTTGAGCTTGCTGACGCAGGCGCAAACAAGATCCAGGTTATCAAGGCGGTGAAGGAAATTCTCGGTCTTGGTCTCAAGGAAGCAAAGGACCTCGTTGACGGCGCACCATCAGTTCTCAAAGAGAACATTGGTAAGGACGACGCCGAGGCACTGAAGAAGAAGATTGAAGACGCGGGCGGCAAGGTTGCGTTTAAATAGCAACCTTGGGCCGGAGGCGCGTCGGCGCTGAGGCGGGGTCGCGGAAATTTTCAGCAGAAAATTATCTGTGACAGGTTGCGTTCAAATAACTGCGCTTGCAATTTGAATCAAATCCTCACATTTCAACGGATTTGATTCAAACAGCTCGCTCCGCTCTCTCGTAAAAACACCCGAATTCGCGGGTGTTTTTGCTTTTTAAGTCAAGAGTTGCGTGATTCATGAACGCGCAGGTAGAATGCACTGACATTACATGGAACCCCTTGCCCGCCTCTTCGGAAACGCTGTTCGACTCAAGCTCCTCAGGCTATTCCTATTCAATGATGATACGACCTTTACGCTCACTGAAGCGGCCTTCCGCACAAAGACCGCTAAGGTTGCTGCTCGGAAAGAAATCACCTTGCTCCTCAATTCGGGTATTATCAGGAAGAAAGCTGGAAAAACTGGCACGGGCACAGCGGCGAATAAGCGATTCGCGCACTACGACGCGTTCAAGATATTCCTTCGCGACACGACTGAGGTCGGTGACGCAACTATCATTGGTACACTCAAGCGCGCTGGAACGCTTAGGCTTGTGGTGCTCTCAGGGCTATTCACTGGCGCCATAGAATCGAAGGTGGATATACTCGCGGTAGGGGATAGACTCGATGAGAAAAAACTCGGTAACGCCGTGCGTGCGCTTGAGGCGGAGCTCGGTCGCGAGCTACGCTACGCCGCGTTCTCGACAGAGGAATTTAAATATCGACGCGGTGTGTATGACCGGCTTATCCGAGATGTGTTTGACTACCCAAACCGTATACCACTCGATCGTATGGGTATCACCGCCAGCACGTAGGGGCTCTTTTGAACACTATTTGGTCTATCCACATGCCGCCCTTTACGGGGCGGTACTGTTGCTACACTTAAGAGTAGGCAGGGTAATGGGGGTTGTCCCCGTAGCCCGCATTAATTACATAAACCAGAGAAGCTTTAAAAAATACTATGACTCCCTTAATGGCGTGGGCGGATGTGCTGACAGCCTCGTTCCAGAACTTGCTATCGGGATTGGTGCAACACATCCCCAATTTAGTGGCCGCACTTATCATCTTCGTTATCGGCTGGCTCATCGGTGCAGGTATCGGACGCTTGGTCGCGCAGGTGATCAACTCGCTTCGCGTCGATCAGGCGCTCCGCGCTGCGGGCGTCGAGCGCGTACTTGATCGTGCAGGCTTTGGACTCAACTCGGGTGCATTCGTGGGAATGCTCGTGAAGTGGTTCTTTATCATTGGCGGTTTGGTCGCGGCACTTGAGCTCCTCGGTCTTGTACAGGTAACTCAATTCCTTAGTGGAGTCGTGCTGACCTACATTCCGCAGGTCATCGTGGCAGTCCTTGTACTCCTCGTAGCGGCAGTAGTCGGTGAGGCGGTGCAGCGCATCGTCGCTGGCTCTGCGCGTGCAGCAAACGTAAAGGCCGCAAACCTTCTCGGTGCAGTTGCTCGCTGGTCAATCTGGATCTTCGCTATCTTGGTAGCGCTTGATCGCCTTGGTGTCTCGCCCTTGGTGCAGACTTTGTTCACCGGGCTTGTCGTTGCACTCTCGCTAGCGTTCGGACTTGCCTTTGGTCTTGGAGGCCAGGCAGCTGCTGCGAAGTACATTCAGAAGGTGCAGGACGAGATTCGATAGGTTCCGCACGTAAGACGAATCTCAACCCTCTAAATTCTTACGGGTTAGATTCGACTCCCTCGCTCCAGGTGTATAAGAGGGAGCAAAAAGCTCTGGCTAGGCCAGAGCTTTTTGCATAGTGGACAGGCCTGTTTGACAGGAAAAACGACCCCGCGTATACTCCGCTTACGTGTTTAAGACCAAGAAATTACTAACCAAACGGAGCGGATAAGTCCTAGCCTTTGGGTTGGGAACCACCGCCCCGGAAGGGGCCTTTTTATTGCTCTGCGATAAAAAGAAAGTAAAAGTCTTGTTTTGAAAACGCGGGGACTTTGACATACGAATATGCAAAATAGGTAATTGCGCCAGGGGGCGTGATATCGAGCCGATATCATCCCTGGTGCGAATTGCAAAAAACACAAGCACTAGGTCTGCCCTAAAGGCAGATCTGTCCCCACGGCTTTAGTCGTGGGGGAAAAATCGTTAGAAAGTGGTGTTCAGGTTTCCGCACAGGAGACATGAAGGGTGCACGGTGGATGCCTAGGCTTGCGCAAGCGATGAAGGACGCGACTAATCAGCGAAATGCTTCGGGGAGACGATTTGTAGTCTTTGATCCGGAGGTGTCCGAATGGGGAAACCCGGCTCTTTTGAGTCATCCTCCTTTTAAGGAGAGAAGCTAACCCAGGGAAGTGAAACATCTCAGTACCTGGAGGAATAGAAAACAACAACGAGTTGCTTTCCGTCTATTCGATGCTTCGAGTAGATGGAAAGCAACTCTCGTGATTCCCTTAGTAGCGGCGAGCGAAACGGGAACAGCCCAAACCAATATCTTCGGATATCGGGGTTGTAAGGCAGGAGTGCCGTACTTGTACGGCATAAGTTACAAAAGATATCTATAACAGAAGTTGCTGGAAAGCGACGCCCCAGAGGGTAATGGCCCCGTATGTGAAATGGATATCTCTTATGTGCTCCTGTTCTTGAGTAGTTCGAGACACGAATAGCTCGGATGAATCTGCCGGAACTAACCGGTAAGGCTAAATATTGCGCAAGACCGATAGTGAACTAGTACCGTGAGGGAAAGGTGAAAAGAACCCCGAAAGGGGAGTGAAATAGAACTGAAACCGTGTACTTACAAAGGGTTGGGGCGGGTTTCGATCCGTTCCAGCGTGCCTATTGAAGAATGAGCCTGCGAGTGTATGTATGTTGCCAGCTAAGCCCGTAATGGGGCGGAGCTACAGGGAAACCGAGTGTGAATAGCGCGTTAGTATCATACATACGACCCGAAGCCAGGTGAGCTTGCCATGAGCAGGGTGAAGTAGGTCGAAAGACCTATGGAGGCCCGAACCCGTAGATCGTACAACGTCTTGGGATGACTTGTGGTAAGGAGTGAAAAGCTAATCGAACCTGGTAATAGCTGGTTCTCTCCGAAACAGCTTTTGGGCTGGCGTCGTGTGGTCCCTCTGGGGGTAGAGCACTGGAAGGGATGAACAGGGAGAAATCTCGTCATTCCTATCAAACTCCGAATACCAGAGATTACAGCACGGCAGTTAGACGGTGGGGGCGAAGCTCCACACGTCGAAGGGGGAAGAGCCCTGGATCGCCAGTTAAGGTCCCTAAATCTATGCTAAGTACAACTTAAGGAAGTGAGGATTCATTGACAATGAGGATGTTGGCTTAGAAGCAGCCACCATTTAAAGAAAGCGTAACAGCTCACTCATCGAGAGTCCTTGCGCCGAAGATAATCGGGGTTAAGCATAGTACCGAAACTGCGGGTGTGCGATTCTTAGGAATCGCACGCGGTAGGAGAGCGTTCCATTCTGCTGTGAAGCCAAAGGGGTGACCCATGGTGGAGCGTATGGAAGTGAGAATGCAGGCACAAGTAACCACAATGCGGGTGAGAACCCCGCACGTCGAAAGATCAAGGTTTCCTCAGCTATGGTGATCAACTGAGGGTTAGTCGGGCCTTAGGGGATGGCGAAAGCCGCACCTGATGGACACAGGGTTAATATTCCCTGACCGGCGCATATGCGATGGAGTGACGGACTGCTGTATCTACTGCCCATTATTGGATTTGGGTCAGTGCCGTGAGGAAGTGTCTTAGGCAAATCCGGGACACAATATTCCGAGCGGAAAAGCAATGTCTCTTTACGGAGGGGCAGAGAGTAGAGAGCGCGGTTCCAAGAAAAACTTCTAAGCTTCAGTATGCGTTCGACCGTACCGCAAACCGACACAGGTGATCAGCTCGAGTAGAGTAAGACGAACGAGTGAGAGGTCCTCAAGGAACTCGGCAAAAAAGCGGCCGTAAGTTAGCGATAAGGCCTGCCCACAGCAATGTGGGCCGCAGCGAAAGATTTTCTGCCAACTGTTTACCAAAAACACAGCTCCCTGCGAACTCGTAAGAGGATGTATAGGGGGTGACGCCTGACCAATGCCGGAAGGTCAAGCAGGGACGGTACATTAGTCTTCGGATTGATGTGCTAGGCCCTATAAGCCCCGGTGAATGTCGGCGATAACTATAATCGTCCTAAGGTTCCGTATCCGAGCAATCGGATACGGAACGGATTGGGACGATTATAGGAGACCGTAAACAGTTCTGAGAAGATTACGTCATAAATAGCTACCTCTTTCAGTCGAAAGACTGATTGAATCCGCGACTCAAATGAGAGGCCATACGTCGCGCCCCCAGCAATGGGGTGAAGATATGGTCCTAGGTTAAAGGAATACTAGAGCGTAATTCCTTGTCTGGTAAGTTCAGACGTGCACGAATGGCGTAATGAGTGGAAAACTGTCTCGAGGACTTGCTCGGTGAAAATGCAATACCGGTGAAGATGCCGGTTACCTGTAGTTAGACGAAAAGACCCCAGGAGCTTTACTACAGCTTGGTATTGGGGCTGCGTGATATATGCGTAGCATAGGTGGGAGACTTTGAAGCAGTCCTTTCGGGGGCTGTGGAGTCGCCAGTGAAATACCACTCTTATATTGTGCAGTCTCTAACCCGCGTAAGAACTACGTGGGAACAGTGCCTGGCGGGTAGTTTTGGTGGGGCGCTATCCTCCTAAAAAGTAACGGAGGAGTCTATTAAGGTTGGCTAGGCGCGAATGGAAACCGTGCCGATAGTGTAATGGCACAAGCCAGCTTAACTGTGAGGGGTACATCCCGAACAGATGCGAAAGCAGAGCATAGTGAACCGATGGTCCGCCTTAGATGCGGCCAGAGATTAACGGATAAAAGTTACCCTGGGGATAACAGGCTAGTTCCGC
>Ga0163151_10001335_pt1 | contig 41872 bp, 36 predicted proteins | sample OliLakLV19MP5IB2_FD_145596 | JGI IMG/M metagenome (GOLD analysis project Ga0163151, IMG submission 145596) | Freshwater microbial mat bacterial communities from Lake Vanda, McMurdo Dry Valleys, Antarctica - Oligotrophic Lake LV.19.MP5.IB-2 | ecosystem: Environmental > Aquatic > Freshwater >...
AACCACAAGCGTGCGCTGAAAATGCTGTCGCGCGAACGCTGGCGGTTTCGCGATTCGTCATTCTTGCGGTGATGTCCACGACTGCTGCAAGCCGACCGGCGTCACGAAGGCGCGTTGGGGCACCGAGCCGCGATGGCTCTCGCGGATGGCCACTTCGGCGGCCTGTCGCAGGCCGACATCGCCCGGACGACGCGCCGCGGCCCAGCGCAGGTGTTCGGCGGCTTCGGCATAGCGCTCCAGTTGGAACAGGCTGCCGCCCAGGGCGCGGCGGATGTCGAACTGGTTGGGATCGCGCTCCGCCGCTTCGCGCAGCACGGCCACCGCACGGTCGCCTTCGCCGAGTTCTTGAAGCGCGATGCAGGCCGTAATCCAGGCGGAGACGCTGGACGAATCGTGAGTTTTCCGGGCGGTGTCCACGGCGGTGTTGACCAGTTCGCGCAGCATCAGTTGCCGTTCTTCGGCGCGACCGGCCGCGGCGTAAGCGTCACAGATCACAAGACAGGCCCGCCAATCGGGCTGAAACTGCTTCGCGATCTCGGCCGGCGATTGCGTCGGCGTCAGAATCCTGGCGATCCGCTGCTGATACTCCTTGCCGCGGGGAAAGGCCGCCTGCCAATACTTGATGGCCTGCGGCAGATCGCCCTGGAGCGCGGCTTCCTCACCGGCGGAGATCAGGATGTCGGGATCGTGAGGTCGTACTTTGAGCGCCCGTTCGATCAACCGGCGCTGCAATTCTCCGGACGGATCTTTGAGGAAGCTCAACCGCGCCAGATGCAGGTAGGCCGGACCTTCCAGAGGATCGTCGTGGATGGCGGAGAGCGCGGCCTTCCAGGCGGCATCGAGCCAGCGCTGGTTGGCGCCGGTCACGCGACCAATCCAGTCCTGCGCCTTGGCTGCCGATTCCCATTCCGAAGAGTTGACGGCGTCGCGGATCTGAACCAGCGACATCGGACTCTCCGACTGTTGCTGCTTCAGATCGAAGAGCTTCAGATACTGCACCGAGGCGATGGACGCCCACGGCGCGGCATGCGGATCGGTCTGGAAAGTCCGCAGGGCGTTGCGGGATCGTTCTCGTTGCAGCCGGGCGACTTCTTCCGGATCTTCGGCCACCGTCGCATCCTGCAACTGCTTCGACAGCAGCCGGAATGTCGTGATCGAGCCTTCCGCGCGGGCCGCCGGCAATTTTGCCTGCGTCATCCACAAGCCGACCGCCAGGGATGCTGCGGTCGCCAGCCCCCAACACAGCCTCGGCAATGCCCAGGTGGCGGTCTCCGTGCCGTGCGACAGTTGCGACAGCCGGCGACCGATCGCAGCCAGCAAGACAATCACCACCATGCAACCCGGCGCGTACCACAGGAAATCGACCGTCGCGTGCAGCAGATGGGCCACCAGGCTGCCGAGCACGGCGGCGGCCATCGCCCGTTCGTGGCGATCGGCCGCTGAGAAGAGAACTCGCAGCGGCCAGGACAACACGAGGCACGACATCACCGCCGCCAGCACGAGCCCGGCCGCGCCGCATTCCGACGCGACCTGAAGATAGCTCGACTCGGCATGCGTGAAGATTTGGTCGCGGTCGCTGAGATCGACGAACAACCGATGCGACGTCGCATGGGTGCCGATGCCCGTGCCGAACCACGGGAACGCCCTCGCCAGTTCGATGTTCGCCTGCCAGATCTGATACCGCAGCTCGGGGCCGTTGCTGTCGATGCGCTTGGTGAGCGCTTCCGCGCCGCCGAGCCACGACAGCCCGCCGATCATCACGCCGGCGACGGACAGACTGAGGACGAACTGCGTCGTCACATGCCCGGTGCGGTTCAGCGCGAACAGCGTGACGAACATCGCGATCCCCATCGCCGCGAGTCCGCCGCGCGACAACGTCAGCACTGACGCCACGACGACGACGGTCAACGCCGCAGCGAACGCGATCTGCCGCCAGTCGATCAGTGACGCGGCCGGGGAGAATCCTTTCGCCGAGGAGCGTTGTGAGCCGCTGTCGTCGGCCGGGGATTTCAGCCACCACCACAGCAACGGTCCACTGCCCAACGCCAGAAAGTGCGCGAAGTGGTTGCGGGTGATGAACGGGCCGGTGTTGTAGTCGGTCGTCGAGACCTGCGGATGCACGATCACCCAGAAGAAGCGGCCGTTCCCGAGCAGGTGGTGCAGCAGACTGAACGCCGCCCAGCCGACGGTCACGAGGGCGATCGCCTTCAGCGCCCGTTCCACATCGCGACGCTCGTGCAACCGTTGCACGCCGATGAAGAACAGCATCCCATAGGCCAGAAACGTGGCGAGGCCCGATTGCGTCTCATTGGGCGACAAGGACAGCCGCCCCCACGGTTGCCAGAGGACTTCATCGCCGGCGCGGAACTCGGCCGTGCCCAGCAGTTCGGCATGTTGCGGCGAGAGCCAATCGAGCCAGGCCGGCGGCAGTTCCGACAATTGCACGGCGACGAGCGCCAGCGCGGCGATCCACAGCCACTCGGTGCGCGTCCAGGTCCAGCGGGTTTCCGCGGCGGTCAGACGGTGCAGCGACCAACAGCACGCCGTCCAGGTCGCCACCAGGACGAGGACCAGATGTCCCCCCGGCGTGCGTCCGCCGAGACAGCCGGGGACCAGAATCAACGAACCGAGCAACCCGAGATCGGTGGCGGCGACCAGCCACGGCGTGGGGGGCGCTGCGGCCGCGCCGAACGACGTCCGGGAGGACCGATGCCGTCGATGATGACCGGCCGTGGCGGGCATGGATCGATTCGCGCAAAACTCGAATTCTTGTGGACTGTTGAGCCTGGTCACCAGGCGATCTCTGGTTGTTACGCGGCGCGCCTCAGGATGTGTGGTCCGTCGGCCACGTCCTCAGACCGATCAGAGTCACCGGATTCTTTAGGGTCGTCGTGACCGTAGCCGTAGCCGTAACCGTAGCCATAACCGTAGCCATAACCGTATTCCGTCGAGCCGTTGGCATCGAGATGATTGACGACCATACCGACGACCCGGACGCCGTGCCCCATGAACGACTGCACGGCCCGGACGACCATTTTACGGCGGTTCTTGTCGGGACGGATGACCACGATCGCGCCGTCCAGCATCCGGCCGACGATCGCCGGATCGGTGACGGCCAGGATGGGGGGCGCATCGACCAGAATCTGATCGTAGACCGTTTCCGCCCAGGCCAGCACGTCGTTGAACCGTTCGGTGGACAGCAATTCCGAGGGATTCGCCGGACGCGGCCCGGAGGGCATGACGTCGAGGTTCGGCACTCCGGACGGGAGGATGTTTTCGATGCAACTGTCGGCGACTGACCCCGTCTCTCGGAGCACCTGGGACAGGCCACGCGGACCCTTCAGTTCCAGCAGTTGAGTCATGCCCGGACGGCGCAAGTCGGCGTCGATCAGCAGCGTCTTCTTGTTGGCCTGCGCAAAGGCGACCGCGAGGTTGGCGAGCGTCGTCGTCTTGCCGTCGCCCGGCTCGGTGCTGGTGACCACCAGCCGCGACGTGGCCCCCTCGGTAAACGTGATCGCGCTGCGGAGCGTGCGGAAGCACTCGGCCTCGGCGGCGTCCGGCTTGGCGGCGGTGAGCACCGTCTGCAATCCGCTGCCGGGCAGAGGCGTCATCTGCCGGATCATGGCCAGCACGGGGAGGCCGAGTTGCCACGAGAGCTCGTCGGGCGATTTGAAGCGGTCGTCCACGGCGTCGATGACGTAGATCAAGCCCACGCCGGCGGCGGCGCCCATGATCAGGCTCAGCATCGCCGTCATCGACAGCTTCGGAGAGATGGGATACAGGGGCACGCGCGGCTCGCTCATCACCTGGGTCCGCAGACCGTTATCCGAGCCGAGATCGACGTCCTTGACGCGGTCGAGAATCAGATCGTAGTACGACCGCGTCCGCTTGACGTCGTTTTCCAGACGTTCCATTTCGGCGAGATCGCCGTTCAACGCCATCGCAGCGGCATGCGCCTGGTCGAATTGCTGCCGCAGCGAGCGCTCTTCACCGCTTGCCTGCAGCCAGCGTTGCTGGGCCATTTGCAGCAACCGCGGACCGAGTTCCTTCGTCCGCAGTTGGCGGGACTGTTCGGCGTTCAATTGCGTGCGGTTCAGCACGTCCTGCTGCGTGGTCGTAATCCGTTGCTGAATCTCCAGGACATCGGGGTGGTTGGGACCATACTTCGCGAGCAGCGTTTGCAGATCAGCCCGGTCTTTGGTCTGTTCTTGCTCGATCCGGGCACGGAAGTAGGCATCGCCGGCGTCGAGGCCGAGTTCCTTGAGCAGGACTTCGCGTCCGACGGAATCGACGGCCTGAATCAGCAACTGCTGGATGTCGCCCCCCGAACGGAGCGTGTAGGCGACGGCCTCGTAAAAGGCGTGGGCGTCGGTCGTCTTCTGCATGGCTTTCGAGAGGGCGTCGTTCAGTTGCCGCGCCCGCTCGGTCAGCATGTGGGTGCCCTGCGGGGTGTCGCTTCCCCCGGTCAGCATCATGCCCGCCTTGATCTTAAGCGATTGCAGTTGCGATTCCTTCTCGAACAACTGCGTTTCGAGCTGCTGCTTTTCCGTCGTGAGCATCGTCAGCGTGTCGTTCGACGACCGCTTGTGCGTCTGCTCCATGAACTTCAGGTACGAATCGACGACGGCCCCGACGACGTACGCCGCGGTCTGCGGACTCCGCGAGGAATACTTCAGCGCAATCACATTCGTCAACCGGGCGGAACTGACCGTGAGATTGCCCCGCAACACCTCGGCCCACTTGGCCCGCGGCACGCCCTCGAAATCGCGGCGGTGTTCGGCGGGCAAAGCCTTGGCGGCGGCGTCGAGGACGGCGTCGCTGAGCACCACCTTCTGATACGTGGGCATCAGGTTCTGAATGGACTGCTCTTCGCGATCCTTGCGGTCGAGCACATTGCCGCCGGTTTGCAGCACCAGGACTTCCGCCGACGATTGATAGATGCGTTCGGCCGTCACGTAGTAGGCCGCGCCCAGGACGCAGGACGCCAGGAGCGAGAGGACCAGCAGCCCCTTGCGGATCCGCACCACCTGCACGAACCGCATCAGTTCGGTCAGCGCGTGGCTGGACGGCCCGGCCGTGTTCGATGACGGTGCGACTTGAGGGTCCATCGGGGTTCGCTGTGAGTGGTGTCCGGACTAGAAGACGGCGGTGAGCGGCAACGTGGCTCCGAAGCCGAGGTTCATGAACCGCAGCGCTTCGATGAAGATGGTGCCCGGCGTCTGCTCGATGCTCACCACATCGCCGGGAGCCAGCCGCATGTTGTTGATTTCGTCCCGTTTGGCTTCCGAGATGCTGGTGCGCACGATCTTGGTGTCGCTCGAGTCCGGCACTTTCCGAACCACGTAGATGCGGTTCGCCACGGGATTGGAAATCCCCCCCGCCAGGGAAATGGCGTCGAGGATGCGCAGATCCTGTCCGATGGGCATTTCGTAGCGGTTCGGTTTCATCACCAGACCCATGACGTGGACCGGCTCGGGGTCGCGCTTCTCGACGTGAATCACGCCGCCGTCGAGCACGGTGTAGCCGCTGGTGCCCGTTTTAGTCGCCGAGATCAAATCCACCTTCATCGTCTGGAAGGCGGTGGACGAGACCGGCGGGGTCCAGGCATGACCGACGGCATTGATCCCCGTCGGCCCTGCGCCCGCAATCGGGGCCGGCTCCGCCGCGGCGTTGGTGTTCGGATTGCGGATTTCGACCTGCGTTCCCGCGTCCTCCGCCAGCCCGCCGGCCGCCACAAGTGCGGCCAGCAGGTCGCTGCCACCGCGCGGAATTCGGTACACACCGGGGTTTTTCACAGCGCCGACCACCGTCACCTTGTTGGATCGCTGCTTTTTCATCGTCACCGTCACCAGCGGATTGCGGTACACGCCCCCCTGAATGTATTTGGCACCGATCGCCGCTTCGGCCCCTTCCATTTCGAGTCCCGATAGCGGCACGAAACCGATGACCGGCAACTCGCCTTCGCCGGTCTCCAGCACGCGAACCGGGAACGCGAAACTGTCCTTTTCGCTGAGGCCGGCGGCGATCGAGACTTCGATGACGTCCCCCTTGTCGATCACGTCGCTGTTGACGGCGGCACTCGCCAGCCGCGACAGGTCGATGGTCTGAGAGTTCTCGCGCGGCGCAGCGGCCAGCGAAGGAGGCAATTCGTGAGCGGAGTAGATCTCCACCGTGCCGGAGCCGCCGCCGGAACGGCAACCCGCGGCCGTCAGCAGCATTCCGATCAGCAGACAGACAGTCGCCGATCCGCGCAAGGCGGACGACGTTCGAAGACGGGCGGCGTTGGGTCGATGGATCATGCGACTCGGCACGCTCATTCGGAACGGGAGATCCAACACGTTCTGAGACAGAAACCGCGGCCAGAACCAGATGGGCAACGGCAACCGCGCAGGGGGCGGGACTCTAGGTCAAGCCCCGACAAGGGTCAAGACTGTTCCCCGTCCCGGACAGTCGGCCGCGAATCGCCGTGGGCAACCGAGCGACAATGCCGCCGATTGCGGCAAATCCCGCGAGTGGCGGCGAGTCAAATCGCTCTTCACGAATTACGGCTCATCTGCTATCCACTGTGCCGCCATTCGCCGGCGGATCGCACCCTATTGTTGATTCGGGCCGATGATTTCCCCGTTGTCGCCACGTTCGCTGTTCTCAACGGTCTGGTTCGGGCTGAGCCTCGCCGCCGCTGTCGTTTGCAGTGGCTGCACGGTCGAACGGTCCAGCCTGTCGATCGACAGCAATTCCCGTTCGCCGTTTCTCGGGTTGCAGTTCGCACCTCCCAAATCGAAAGAACCGGTCTACCACCGGCCGATTTCGCGCGAGCGCGTGAAGCAGAAATCCGACGGGGCCAAAGTCGAACTTGCCGTCGAGCCGCCACGCACCGAAGCGAAATGGTCCGACTGGTTGAATCCGTTGCCGCAACGGGTCTCGCAACCGCTCCCGCGGACGGAGTCGGACGAGACCGCATCGACGGCCCCCGACGGATTGAATCCGTCGGTCGCTGCGCCGATCGAATTCTAATCGCCGTGCTTCATGAGGCAGTGCCAGGCGATTTCGGCACGATTCGTGCTGATTTTCGCCACATCTCACCAGATCGGCGTGCGCCACTCGGCCGGAAGTTCCCGCTAATCAGGGAGTTGGCACGCCCGGCAGAATTGACGGTCTCGCAATGCAAGTTAGAATCACAGGTTACGTCGGGGCGGACTGTTCCGTCGCGGCGAAAGGTTGGAACCTGATGGGGAGTGCGCTCCGGTGCAAGTGGCGATTTCTTGTCGACATGGAACTCTTCGTCCGGAGACTCACGACTACGTTGCACAAAAGGCCGAGAAGCTGCTGACCTATTTCGACCGGGTGACCGCCATCGGGGTGACGTTCGACTTCTCGAACGGCACGTCCACGGCGGAAATCCTGGTCGACGCCGAACACAAACATAACTTCGTCGCGGTGGAAACCGCACCGGAGGCCGCAGCGGCGTTCGACGGAGCGCTGCACAAAATGGAACAACAGATCCGCAAATACAAAGAGAAGATCCAGGACCACCGCCGGACGCTCCCGGCCGGTTCCGAAGTCCCCGAGGCTCCGGAAGCCACCTGACAACATCCCCGGCGTTGTTGCCGGTTCGCTCGCTGCCGGAACGGATTATTCTCCGGGGAAATCGTCATCATCCCGGATGGTGCTTGAATCACTCTCGTGACGCAAACAGCGTCCTGTGGACGCCGACGAAGAAGGACAAGAGATGAAACTCTGTGACTTTGTGGTCGCCGATGCAATTGTTCCCGACCTGCAGGCCGGGACGAAAGAGCAGGCCATTCGCGCGATGGTGGCCAGCCTGAAGGCGGCCGGCAGCGTGAAGGCGGAAGACGAAGACGGGATCGTTTCGGCGATCCTGAAGCGCGAAGAGCTCGGGTCGACCGGCATCGGAAACGGCGTCGCCGTCCCGCACACCAAGCACGCCTCGGTCGACAAGCTCGTCGCCACGGTGGCGTTGGCCCGCGAAGGGGTCGATTTCGCCAGCCTCGACGGCGAGCCTGTCTTCATCCTGTTCCTCCTGGTTTCGCCGCCGGATCGTCCGGGGGATCATCTCCGGGGCCTCGAGAACATCTCCCGGCACCTGCGGAACCAGAGCTTTTGCAAGTTTCTGCGGCAGTCGAAGACGAAAGCGGCAGTCATCGACCTGCTCCGCGAGGCCGACAATAACGAGATTCCATAACGAGATTTGACCCAACCGGGATGGCGACAAAAACAGGGGCCTGGTTCGCATTTTTTCGCTCGCGCCCCCTCAGAATGGCTGGACAGCATGGAAACTCAGGTTTATCGCCAAACGGTCACCGTGAAAGCACCGCAAGGCCTGCATATCCGCCCCTGCACGATGGTGGCCCAACAGGCGATGAAGTTCCAGAGCCGCGTCCGACTGAGCAAGCCCGGCACGCAGGCCGATGCCAAGAGCATCCTCGAACTGATGACGCTCGGGGCCGTGCATGGAACGGAGCTGGTGTTGGAAGTCGAAGGGACCGACGCCGCCGAGGCCGTTCAGCATTTGGCGGTGCTGTTCGAGTCGGATTTCGGCACAGCACCGGTCGCGCCGCAATCGTCCCCCGCCGCCGCTCCGGTCTGAATTCCGTTTCTAACATCCTTCATTTCACGTTGACTCCTGCGAAACCCCTCGCCGACGCGGCTGTTGCAGCGACCAGGAACTGACCGTCCATGCTTGTGAAACGCGGCATCGCCGTCTCTCCAGGTGTGGCGATCGGGCCGGTGCTGGTCATGGGGGCGGACCAGTTCCGCATTCCACACCGGTTCGTCAGCGTCGACGCCGTGGACACGGAGATCGCACGCTTCCGGGCCGCGCTCGACAGCACCTGCCAGGAGATCGTGCTCAACGAGAAACTGGCCTCCGAACGGCTGGGCGCCCAGTATGCGGCGATCTTCTCCGCCCACCTGTTGATGGCCCGCGATCAGAAGATACTGACCGAAATCGAATCGCTGATCCGTAAGAAGTCGTTCTCGCCCGAGTTCGCGGTCAGCCGCGTGCTGCATTCATACGCCAAGCGGTTCCAGAACCTGGGGGACCAGTATTTCGCCGAGCGTGCGGACGATCTGTTCGATCTCGAAAAGCGGATGCTCAAGCATCTGCTCGGCGAGCGGCGCGAGGAACTGAGCCACCTGACCGCGCCCGTGCTGCTGCTGGCCCACAATCTCACACCCAGCGAAACCGCCGGTCTCGACAAGAAATACGTGCTCGGTTTTGCGACCGAAGTCGGCGGGTATACCAGTCACACCGCCATTCTCGCCGGGGCGCTGGAATTGCCGGCGGTGGTGGGCATCGGCAATTTCCTGGCCGACGTGTCCGGCGGCGAAACGATCATCATCGACGGCAGCCACGGCGTCGTCATCATCGACCCCGATGAAGACACGCTCGCCAAGTATCGCGACTCCGAAGAACGCTTCCGCAGCTACTCCCACCGGCTGGAGAGCCTGCTGCAACTGCCGTCCGAAACCCGCGACGGCGTCGCCATTTCGCTGTACGGCAACATTGAGTTCCCGGAAGAAGCCATCGCCGCGCAACACCGCGGCGCGGAAGGGATCGGCCTGTACCGCACCGAGTTCCTGTACCTGGAATCGCAGAAGGAGCCGACCGAAGAGGATCATTACCAGGCGTACTGCGAGGTGCTGAAGGCCTTTCCGAAGCAGCCGGTGGTCATCCGCACGCTCGATCTCGGAGCCGACAAGATGCCCGGCAACCTGCGGGCCGAGTACGCGGATGAAATCAATCCGGCGCTGAGCGTCCGCAGCATCCGCCTCAGCATGCAGCATCTGGAGCTGTTCAAAACGCAGTTGCGGGCGATTCTCCGGGCGGCGGTCCACGGGGACATGCGGGTCATGTTTCCGTTGGTGACGACGCTGCTGGAGTTCCGCCAGGCCCGGATGATCCTGGCCGACGTGATGGAAGATCTCGAAGAGTTGGGCATCCCCTTTCGACGGGACATTTCGGTGGGCATGATGGTCGAAGTCCCCGCCGCGGCGATTCTGGCGGAAGAGTTCGCCCGGGAGGTCGACTTTTTCTCAATTGGTACCAACGACCTCATCCAGTACACTCTAGCGGTCGATCGCGGCGACCCCGCGGTCGCCAACCTGTATCGGGCCGGTGATCCGTCCATCCTGCGACTGCTCCGCGGAGTCATTTCCGCCGCCCGCAGGCATCGGATTCCGGTGTCGGTTTGCGGTCAGATGAGTTCCGATCCGATCTTTCTGCCGCTCCTGATCGGCATGGGCCTCCGGCAATTGAGCGCCACCCCTCATGCGATTCCGGAACTGAAGGAAGTCGTGCGGAGCCTGACGATCGCCAAGGCGGAACGAATTGCCTCGCGGGCCGAGGGCATGGACCTCGCCCGGGACGTCGAGAACTATTTGCGAGGAGAATTGCGGAAAATCTGCCCGGATGCGGCCGAGTAGCCGCGGGATTGCCCCACGATCCCCCGGCGGTTGGAGCGTGCGAGACGTCGTCTCCACGTCCGACCTCCGCAATCGGGTTGAGTGGACAGGTGAAGTTCTCCGTCGAGGCGGCCCAACGCCCGCCGGAGTTCGGGCCTTTCACAACCAGCGCACAGCGGCTGCGGCCCGACGGGCCTTTCCAGCTGTAACAGTGGGAGCTTCCGAACACAATCGAGTTGAGGTCGCGGTCGAGTGCGTGAACCTGTGTCTGTGGAGACCCTCCGGCGCGAGCTTTTGCCGCCGGCCCCGGTCCTCCGTCATCCCTTGGCCGGCAATGCCGGCTGGGCGATGGCGCAGGCCGAGCAGGTCGTCCCCACCCTTCTGGCCGATCGAATTGCCGAGGACGCCCGGCGTCCGGCGTGCGGCATCACACCGCCGCCCGGAACGCCCGCGAGCCGTCCGGCCGATCCGGCCCCCGTCGAAGGGTCATCGCGCAGCGCGCTCCTGCCGAAGGTGGGTCTGATTCTGTCGAGTCCCTGTTTGACCGCTCCGTGCGGTCCCGTCGCCGATCCTGCCTCCGGGCAAGAGCGTCGAGGCGGGCCGGCGGATTTCAGTCAACAGCGCGAACGCCGCTCGGAGGCGTTCCGGAGGGACTCGTGTCTGACGCCAGGCGACCGGTGCGGCGAACATTCGCCGCTCGAGTCCGCCGCCGTCGCACAATTTCCAGGCCCCTCGGTGGGACAGCCACCCTGTCGCGGAGACGCCGATCTTCCGACCGGTTCACACGCCCGCATCGCCGCCCGAAAGGCAGGTTATGCGCAAAGAAATGCTGATGAACGTCCTCCAGCCGGAGGAGAGCCGCATCGCCATCGTTGAAGATGGCATGCTCGAAGAACTCTACGTCGAACGCAACAGCCTCGAGAACTACGTCGGCAACATCTACAAGGGTCGCATCGTCAACCTGGAGCCCAGCATCCAGGCGGCGTTCGTCGATTTCGGCGTCGGCCGCAACGGCTTCCTGCACGTCAGCGACGTCGAGTACCAGTATTATAAGCACCTCGTCGACGGCCCCGCCGAAGACTTCGAGGACGACGACGGCGAGGACGAGCCGGCCCCGCGCCGCACGTCCGGACCGCAGCGCGGACCCAAGCGCTTCAACGAACGGAACGCCCGCAGCAAGCCCCCCATTCAGGACATCTTCAAGCGCGGCAGCGAAGTCCTGGTGCAGGTCATCAAGGAGGGGATCGGCAGCAAGGGCCCGACGCTGTCGACGTACATCAGCATCCCCGGCCGATATCTGGTGCTGATGCCCGCGTTGCAGCGCGTGGGGGTGAGCCGCAAGATCGCCGACGACGACGTTCGCCGCAAACTCAAACGGGCGCTGCTCGACCTGAACCCGCCGCCGGGGCTGGGATTCATCATTCGGACCGCGGGGATCGACCGCTCGCAGGCCGATCTGCAGCGCGACCTCAATTATCTGCTGCGGCTGTGGGAGGTCATCGTCCGCCGGGTGAAGAAGCACCCCGCGCCGGTCGACATCTACGAAGAAAGCGACATGATCATCCGGACCATCCGGGACATCTACAACGGCGAGGTGAACCGGATCCTGATCGACGAGCCCCGGGCCTACGAGCGCGCCCGCGAGTTCATGAAAATCGTCCTGCCCGGCCACGATGACCACATCGAGTTGTTCGAGGGGAAGGACCCCCTGTTCAACATGTACGGCATCGAGCAGGAAATCACCAAGATGCACAGCCGCCACGTCCCCATGCCGGGCGGCGGCTCGATCGTCATCGACCAGACCGAGGCGCTGGTCGCCATCGACGTGAACAGCGGCAACTACCGGGCCGATGACGACGCCGAGGAGAACGCCTACCGCGTCAACCTCCGCGCGGTGGACGAAATCAGCCGGCAGCTCCGGCTGCGCGATCTCGGCGGCGTGATCGTGTGCGACTTCATCGACATGCGCGACGAACGCCACCGTCGCGGCGTCGAACGGGCATTGTACGAAGCCATGCAACGGGACCGCGCCCGCACCAAGGTGCTGCGGATCAGCCCGTTCGGGCTGATCGAGATGACCCGGCAGCGGATCCGGCCGTCGCTGCGGCGCAGCGTGTACGAAGACTGCCCGTGCTGTCACGGGACCGGCCAGGTCAAGACCGCCGAGAGCATGGCGATCGACGTGATGCGACTGCTGATGACGCACGCCAATCATCCGGATGTCGCCAAGGTGACCCTCGACGTCCACGAGCGCGTGGCGGCCTTCCTCAACAATCGCAAGCGCCGCGACATCACGCGGATGGAGGAGGAATACGACGCGATGGTGAACATCAACGCTCTGGCCAACGTCTCGCCGGAATACCTTAAGTTCCATTGCACCAACGAGATGGGCGTGGAGGTTAAGGTTTTCAACCGGGAAGACTCGAAATCCCGCCACTAAATCGTTATAGTTCCCAATTCTCCGCGATTGGGGCGTCGGGCGGTGTTCGTCACCTTCTGTGCCCATTCCACGCAGTCACACGAAAGATTCTGGCGATGTTCGCAGTGTTTTCAGACGGCAGCCGGCAGTACCGCGTTCAGCCGGGCGATGTGGTGGTGGTCGACTTCCGGCGCGATCTCGCGGACGACGCCATCGCCGGCACCACCCCGAAGAGCGACACCCCGGCGACGATCACGTTCGACCAGGTGCTGCTCGCCAACGGCGGCGGTTCCAGCGTCATCGGCAAGCCGATGATCGACGGGGCCACTGTGGTGGGTGAAGTCGTCAACCCGCTGTTCAAGGGACCGAAGCTGGAGATTCAGAAGCTCCGGCGTCGGCACGCCTCCAAGCGGCACACCGGCCACCGCCAGAAGCACACGCAGGTGAAGATCACCGCGATCAACGTCCCCGGCTTGCAGGTCGTTGAGACCGCCGCAAGCTGAACGGTTCGTAATAGCGCTGACACGCAGGAAGCCCAGGGATTGCTATCCCTGGGCTTCTTTCTTGCCGCATTGATGCGAGTGCGTTCACAGCTCGGAGCGCAAGCGACGGCGTGCCGGCGTTTCTTTCGCGAAAGAAGTCGCGCCGTCGCTTGCGCTCCGGGCTGCGACAAACGAAAACGCCAAAGGCACCCTCACCCCCCAACCCCTCTCCCGCCGAAGCGTCGGGCGAGGGGAGCGATCATCACGCCGCGCGCGAGAGCGTCCGCGGTTCCGGCAGCCGCGCTTCCGCGGGGTTGCGGTCGAGGAACTCGCGGGCCCACAGTTCCAGGCACAGCACCGACCATTGCAGCATGTAGGTGTCGACGCGGCCGGCGAGGCTGTCGTCGCGGCAGGCTTGCAATGCGGCACCATCGAACCAGCCGCGACGCGCGATCCCTTGCGGGTTCGTCAGGTCCGACCAGACGTCGGCCAGATCGCGCTGCAACCACGTGCGGTACGGCGCACCGAACCCCGCCTTGGGACGGTCGATGATGTACGTCGGCACGACGCTGCGGGCGGCGTCGCGGAGAATCACCTTCGTCTCGCCGCGGGCCACCTTCCATGCCGCCGGCAACCGGCACGCCAGATCGACGATGTCGTTGTCGAGGAACGGCACGCGGGCCTCGACGCCCGTCGCCATGCTCATCTTGTCGCTGTAGAGCAGGTTGTGATTGGGGAGATACACGCCCAGATCGCGCTGCGCCGCGGCGACGTACCAGTCGCCGTTGGCTTCGGAAGCGACGGCGACGTCGTGTTTCAACTTGTCCCGCAGTTCGGGCTGCCAGATGCGGAGCGCGAGATCCTGCGGATTGGATCGCGAATACTCGACGAACCGCTCGGCGGCCGATTGCGGAGCCGCCAGCAACACGCGCCGCGTGCGCCGAACCGCGGCTCCCATGCGTCCCGACCAAGCGCCCGGCAACCACGCCGCCGCACTGGCCAGGCCGCGCCGAAAACTTTGCGGCGTCCGGTCCCACCAGGCAGTGCGCGACAACACCCAGTACCGCGGATAGCCGGCGAACAGCTCATCGGCCCCCTGCCCCGACAGCAGCACCTTCACGCCGCGCGCGCGGGCGTCCCGGCAGATGAGATAACACGCCAGCGTCGCCGGATCGGCCAAAGGCTCGTCGAGGTGATACATCAGCCGCGGCAGCAGGTCGTGCAGTTCGGGCTTCAACTCGAACTCGGTCAGCGACAACCCGCGCTCTTTGGCAATCCGGCGGGCATACGGGGCGTCTTCGGCGGTTTGATCGACGCGGTTGTCGGCCGCGGAATACGTCGTCGCGAAGCATTCGATCTGCGGCTGCGATTCCGCCGCCAGCACCGTCAGCAGCGTGCTGTCGAGACCGCCGCTGAGCATCGAACCCAAGGGCACGTCCGACACCAGTTGCGACCGCACCGCGGCCTGCACGGCATCGCGCAGGGCCTGGCTGGCGTCGGCAAACGTGCCGGGCGAATCGTTGTCAAATTGCGGCGTCCAGAACGCTTCGACTCGGGTAGTTCGCGTGGACGACGTCCACCGCAGCATCGATCCGGGGGGCAGCCGTTCGACCCCCTTCAGCGCGGTCCGCTCGTCCGTCGCGTAGCAGAACTGCAGGTGTTGCTGGATGACGTCGAAATCCGGTTCGCGACGCAGGTCGGGATGGGCGCACAGGGCCTTGATCTCGCTGGCGAACAGCAGCGTGCCCGGTTTGGGGGACGCGAAGTACAGCGGCTTCGTGCCCATCCGGTCGCGAGCCAGCACGAGCTCGCGGCGGGCCGCGTTCCAATACGCGAACGCGAAGATGCCGTTCAGCCGGCTGGTGAACGCCGGGCCGTGAATCGCCAGGCCGGCGAGCAGCACTTCGGTGTCGCCGGTCGAACGGAACTGCCAGCCGCGCTGGGAGAGCGCGTCTCGCAGCTCGCGGTAGTTGTAGATTTCGCCGTTGAAGACCAGCACGTGCTCGCCGTCGGGCGACGTCATCGGCTGGGCGGCGGCGTTGCTGAGATCGAGAATCGCCAGCCGGACGTGACCCAGGCCGATCTCCGCCGCGGGATCTTCAAACGCGCCGTCGCCGTCGGGTCCGCGATGCTGCTGGGCCCGGTTCATCCGCGCGATCAATTGCGGCACGAAGCCGCCGGCAAATCCTGCAATGCCGCACATGGCGTCTCGTCATCCTTGACGCTGGCCCACTCGCTACCGTCGTCGGGGGAGAGGGGACCAAGCGAAATACATATCCTGAATCGATTTCTCATTCACGCTGCGTGGGCGCGCTTAGCGGCTTGTCTCAGTTCGGTTTGGACCCTCGCCACGACCTCGCCGAGCGGCAGCGACTTGTACCAGACGACGGGCGTGCCTGTCGATTCGTATTCCACCCCCAGCCACGACCACCCGGACAGGACGACGTCCACGGCCGGGAACAGGCTGGGTTCCCAGAGGATCTCCACCGGTGGCGACGGCACGTGGGCCGCCCCGCTGCGTCCGTAGAGGGGATGGGCCTTGTACAGCAGAACGACGCCCGGCAGTGCGGCGGCGAGCGCTGTCAGCAGCTCGCGTTCCAATTCCGGCTCCACCGGTTGACCAATGACGAGCACCAGGCCGGATGTCGCCGACGGAGGATGAGAACGGCCGACAGCATTTGTGGAGGTCCACGGAGTGAGTGTGAGATAGGTCTTAATCGGCGTCCATTGCGGCCGGCAGGTCTTGGCGAGGGCCACTTCCTGAAGAATCTGTCGCGTCTGCTGATCGAAATACAGCACTTCCGACACGTGCCGCAATTGACAGGCCAGTTGAACTCCCGACCGGGAAAAGCCGTGCTGCACGAGATGTCGCGGTCCGTTAACCGGCAGCCGGTCGAGCAGGACCGCCATGCGATCGTAGTGGTTCACAAACCACAATCCTCGGCCTTCCGCGACACACCGCGGCAGCAACCGCCAGACGAGAAACCATTCCCAGGCGACAAAGGTTTGCAACACAGCGGTGCGGCAACCCGCGAGAGACATCGGCCGCAGCCCCTTCTGGCGGATGACGAGGACGCTGCGCCAGGCTAGGCACCACGTCTGCACGAAGTCGCCCCATCCGGCGACACTCAATAACGGCAACGACTCGCCCGACGATTCCGGCACCAAGACCGGCCACCAGGGGACGGTGATCCAGCATCGCGGACGCCGTTCTTCGGGGATGCACTGCACAATGTCATGAATGCGCGGGCCTTGACCGAGCACGATGACCGCATCACCGGTGACGGCCGTCGAAGTCCGCGGGCATGATCGCCACTGTCGCAGCGTGCGGAACGCCTGCACCATCAACAGCAGCGGAAACAGCCCGAAGCACCACAGCACGGAGGCCAGACGGAAGACCGGCGGCCACAGACGCCGAAACCGCGAGAGCTTCCGTGTCAACTGAATGGGCCGCGGAATGATCACCGCCGGCAACAGCGCTTCCAACCCCAGCATGCGCATGCAGGCTTCGTCAACGGCGAGCTCGTTGCCGCACGCCTTGCGAAAGACGGCGATGGCCCGCAACCGGTCGCGGGTGGTGGAATGGCTCATGCGGGGATCAAGCCTCGTGAGAGCATCAGGCACCAACCCACCAGGCCGATGCTGAAGGCCGGCCCGGCGACCAGCCCGAGATCCTGCGAAAACAGACTGAGCACTTGCGGCTCCAGCTTCCGCAATCCGAAGACGACAGCGCCGAGATAGACGAGATAAGTCACCAGCGTCGAAATCGCTGCCCCCAGCGGGCCCAGCCACGGCACCAGCAGCAAGGTCAGGGCCACATTGACCATGGCCGCCGCGACCGTCTGCACGGCGAGCTGGCCGGTCGCGCGATGATAAAAGTAGAAGTTGCCATAAATGTAGTACAACCCGTGGCAATACAACCCCGCGCCGATCAATCCGACCATCAGCGGCAGGCTCGGGTCGTTGCAGCCGGTCATGTGGAAATAGCGGCAATCCAGTTCCAGCGCGGTAAACATCAATCCGAGGACCGCGACGGTGGCGATGCTGTAGACCACGATCAATTGCCTGCGGCGCGGGCCGGTCTTCCATTCCTCGTAGTGCCGCACGATCTCCTGCGGCAAGACCATGCCCAAGCCGGTGTTCAAGATCAGCACGACCATGCCGGCGGTATAGGCGAGGCTGTACACCCCGACGGCGGCGTCGCCGTGAATCCACTTGATCACAAACCGGTCGGACCCGCTGATGACCCATTGCCCGATCGAATGCGGGATTAGCGGCAACGAATACGCCAGCAAACCGCAGAACGCCGGCATCACAACCGCGGTGTTGCGATCACGGCGTTGCAGCGCTGCCGCGGCCGCCACGGGAATCCCCACGAGGACCGCGCCGATCAGCAATTGGCCTTGAAAGAGCTCCCGAAGGCCCCAATTCTGATGCCGAGCCCAGAGCACCAGCAGCAAAGTGCAGACCGCCTTGGTCAAGGCCGATCCGATGAACCACGCATTGGCGTCGCGGCTCCGCAACCAGGTGGCCGCCAGATTCTGCAAGGATTCCGACAAGCCGATCGCGACCAGAAAACTCAACCATTGCAGCCGTGTGGCGTCCAAGGTCCGTGTGACCAGATACAGCCCCGTTCCCAGCAACATGGTGACGGCCGCGAATTGCAGGAACACGCGAATGCCCAGCTTTTGATCGATGGCCCCCTCGCGCAGCACCGCGGTGCCGCCGTTGAGGCTCAGCAATCCCACGAGCACCTGCCCGCCGGTCTGAACCAGCACGAACAGGCCGAAATCATCCAAGCCCAGCCAGCCGGACAGCAGCGGCGTATACAACAGGGCGACGCCCCGCGACAGGCCGTTGGTGATGCCGTACAACAAGATCAGCCAGTTCATGCAGCGGCCCTCGTCGCTGGGAACGCCGCCGCACTCGTGGGCACTCGGGCGCGGATTTCACCGAGCATCAGACCCGCGAGCGCGTCGTTGCCGGGTTGATTCAGATGCGAATCCCAGGGACTCAGCAACACCCGGTGTCCGGCCGCGAGCACGTGGGCGTGCAGGTCGATCAGGAACGCTCGCGGACAGCGGGCCACAATCTCCCGCAAGAGGTCGTTGAACTCGAAGACGGCTTCCTGAGCGCCGGGCGTGTAGATCGCATGTTCTTTGAGCAGCGGAGCCGCCGTCACCAGCCCCGTCTGCCGCGTGGGGGACTGAGTCAGTAGCGCCTCGATCGACAGCACCAGTTCTTCCCGCGACGACCACGTCGTGCGATAGACATAATTGATCCACGCGCGACGAACGGGACGAATGCAGCGCCGCAACACCCGGCAAGCCAGATGGCTGGAACGGCTGACGCCGTGTGGCAACGGACGCGGGTAACAGTCGACAAGCCCGGCCTGAACAATCGCCAGCTCGCAATCGGTCCGTTCGGACAACAATTCAGCACATTCCACCAGCCGGCGAAAGGGCTTGAAATCGCAGACGACATCCATGCCAGGCAGCGCCCGTTGGATCTGTTGCGGCCAGGTGCAGTCCGCGGCGACTTCGACATCGCCGTCGTGGATGCGCTGCGTGCCGAAACTGTCGCCGATCAGGCAGATTCGATGGCCCCTGTCGATCGACGGATCGGTCAGGTGATGGGACATGACTCGGCTCCTGCGTCGGCATGGGTGCGATAATGGCCGAGAAATGCGGCGAGCAACGGGCGATGCAGCCGGACGGACTCGGCATACGGCGTCAAGCCGCAGGTTCCGTGGTCCAGCAAATCCTGAATCACCAACTGCGTGAGTTGGCTTTGATAGGTCGGGACCAGGGGGAACGATTCGGTTTCGCCGGTTGCAGTCGGAGTCCACCGAATCGCCGCCTGGCTTTCGTCGAAGTCGTAGCGACCATCCGCGGCGAGGACTTGAATCGACAGCGGCTGCGTTCCCTCGGCGCGGCACGTCATCGAGATCCGGCTGCCATCGCCGAACTCGCCCCGAACGGTTCCGAAGAACTCGACATAGCCCGCGCGCTTGCTGGGGTTGCATCCTGGTTCGAGTTGAACGGCCGTCATTCGGAAATCGTCCCGGCGGCTGAGAAACGCGGCGTGATCGACGAAGTGAATGCTGTTGCACGCCAACCCCCACCCGTCCCCCTGAACGCGATACTCAATGGGACCGCCGGCGGAGAGCCGTTGACGCAGCGTGCGATAGCCTTCGAACAGCCGTCGCGGGCAATTGACCCAGGCCCGGCTGCCGGCCCGCTCCAGTCGATCGGCGATGTCCCCGTAGTCGCCGTCCCGTTGAAACAGCACCTTTTCGAGAACGAGATACGGCACCGACGTATGCTGCAACAGCCGGTCGATCACGGTCGCGCGATGGTCGGCATTCGTCGCCACCACGACCGCGGCCAACTTCCGCGGCAATTGCGCGATGTCATCGGCGAGGACCAGTTCGACCCGACCGTCATTCGCAGCGACTTCCGCAAACCGAGCGCAGGCCCGTTCGAGAGCCGCGGGAACCGGGTCCACCACATGCACGCGCGCCGGCCGGTTCAAGCGGGCCAGCGCCTGCAAATGGCGGCTGCCCAACTGCCCGACGCCGATCACTCCGAGTTCGCACCGCTCGCTCAAGGCCGTTTCCTCATCCGTGCAGATGGCCGCTCAACGAACGCCCATTCGCAGATGTCGCGGCATCACCTCTTGCCGACGTGGTCCCAGCGGCACCGTTCCGGGAGTCGCCGGTGCCGGCGCGAGATTTCCCAGTTCGGGCATGCGCAATTTCTTCAGCAGGTAAAAGCAGAAGATCCAATAGGGGATCGTGAAAAAGTCGGTCCACAGGATCAGGCTGCCACGCAAATGTGCGACCATGTAGAACGAGGCGAACGCCGACACGTACGTCAATCCCACCGACCGGCTGCGAACGGCCATGTTGAAAATCAAGCCGTTTCCCAGCATGAACAGCATCAGCAGAGGCACGCCAAAGACATAGTGCAGGCTGAGGTACAGATCGGTTTCCACGGGCCATTGCACCGTACAGCGAAAGGCCCAGATGTGCGGCAGGTAGACCGATGTCAGCCAGTTGCTCATGTCGTAAAAGACCGCGTTGTTGCTGACGCCGAACGGAGTGAGAAACTTGTTGAAGGGGAGGAACAGCGTTTGAAGCCAGCTCGGCTCAAAGTCGCTGACCGACAGGACGAGATAGTCGAACGTGTCGAAATAGTTCAGCGCATAGCCGAGGAAATCGTCGGCCCTCATCCAGCTCATGTTTCTCAGGAACGTGATTGCCGTGAAGCTGCCCACGAGACCGGAGATCAGGATCAGCGTGCTGCGCGACATGACGCTGGCGCAGAACGTCCAGGGCAGCGTGACGTAGGCCAGCGTCGCGAACACGCGCGCCTTGCCCCCCAGCAACGGACCGCAGGCGCAGATGAACAGCAGATACAGCACCAGCAACAGCCAGTGACGAGAACCCGCCGCATACACTCCGGCGCAGCAACAGGCGATGCCCAACGACAGGCCGAAACCGAGATAGAAAACTCCGCCCCCTTCGCGACCCAGGAACGCTTTGGCGGGATCGGCCAGCCAGAGGGCCAAGCCGCCCGACGCCTGAATCAGGAGCGCGGCCGACCCCACTCCCGCAGCCGTCATCATCAGGCACAGCATGCCGCAGTTGCGGTACGAAGTGGTGATCGCCGGCGTGACCTTCTGCAGCCACCGCTTGCCCCCCTGCCAGGTTTCGGCGTGAAACAGCGTCACGTAGGACGTCACGTAACTGGTGATCAGCATCAAGTAGCTGACGATCACCGCGCGGTCGCTGAAGTCGAAGTCTCGATAGCGTTCCGCGGCCATCACAGGCAGGCCGTAGAAGACCATGTGAAAACCGGCCAGAACGTTGCGGGGTGAAAACAGAAAACGCGGCGGCGCCGAAGCATAGATCGCCAGAATCGCAATCACATACAGCACGGGCGGTGTATAGGACACCAGATAGGCGCCAAAATAGCTGGCGGCCACGAGCAAGGCGATGCACCACAACAGCCCGGCCTGCCGATGCTCGTTCGCCAGCAATTGCGAATAGTGCGCGGTCAGTCGATCCCGAAGTGAGGGGTGGGTGATCAATTGCTGCATGTCGTGGAGATCCTCCTGGCCGAAGGCTAGGCCGCGCGCTGCTGGCTTTTGGGGGCACGGGAGGCGGCAATTGTCCCCGCCACGGTTGTCTCAATGGCCGGTGGACGAGGCGACGCCAGCGGGAAGTTCCGCAGCGACATGATCGGCTTCTCGATGAAACGGAACGACACGCTTGCGACGGCGACCGTCAGCAACGCGAGCAGTCCGATGTACAGCGTCGAAACCGCAGCCGCAGGCCACGTGGGTTGCCAGCGAGAGAATGCGAACCGCAGCGCATAATCGGCGTACATGTGGAACATGTAGATCCCGTACGAGATCTCCCCCAGATAGCGCAGCGGTGCGCGTTCGAGATTGATCAACGGCCGGCCAATCGACGAAACGTGGATGAACAGCCCGCCATAGACGCAACTGGCCGTCACGCTCAGGCAGTCTTGCGGCACGAAGGGAATCCCAATCAGAAAATGCACGCCGACAAACCCCCACGCTGCCAGTTGCACCGCCGGGCTGCTGAGGCCCGCGCCGTTCCACCACGGCAAGTGACGGTGCAGCACGTAGGCGAACAAGGCGCCAATCGCCATGCAGTGGTATTTGAGGTTATGCAGCAGGTGCTGCCAGCCGGGATCGTCCGGCGTAGTCCACAAACGTCGCACGCCGACGTAGTACCCGCACGTCAGTGCGACGGCGGAGAGAATGAGCACCAGAGCGTGGCGACGCAGCACTTTGAACAGCGGCGCCCAAACCAGATAAAACTGCTCTTCGATGCCGATCGACCACAGCGGCGTCAGCAACCCCACGGCGTAGAAGCTGGAGGCGACGTTCGGCAGGAACGCCACGCTCAATCCGAGAACCGTCAGCAGCGGAAAGTCGAAGTGCGTATCGCTGGTCAGCCGCGGGATGGCGACTTTCATGACCAGCAAGCCAACTGCCAAACAACCCAGATACAAGGGCCAGATGCGCAGGACGCGTCGCCAGTAGAAGAACCCGATGTTGACCGTCCGGGTCCGGTCGATCTCGATCAGCAGCAGGTAGGTGATCAGAAAGCCGGACAACGTGAAGAACAGTTCGACGGCCTCGGCCCCACGGTCGAACAGGACGGCCGGAATGTCATCCAGCACGCCCAGCTTGACCAGCGACTGCGCAGCGTGAGACAGCACCACGAAACTTGCTGCGATGAATCGCAGGCCGTTCAAGCCCGGCAAATATCGAGGGGGATGTCCCATCGGTTTGAGCCGCTCCTTGATGGCCACCGGCGAAACAACCGATGACAACCGTTCATCCGTGATCTGTGGCCGGCGATCAGGCCCGACAGCGAGGGGCAAGTTCGCCACCAAACCGCGCGCAGCGAGCGGATCTCCCCCAACGCAACGCGGCTCGACGATGTTCTGCGTTGAAAGCCAGAACTGCTCGCCGTGGCAGCCCGTTGCGCCGCGGAAGTCTAGTTCAAGCCGAATGACGCGAAAAGACCAATCCCCGCCCGCGTCTTGCTCATCTTTACGCCATTTTCAGTTGCCGATAGAGTCCCGCATCATGACGGACGCCTTTCTCACTCACCGCCAACTGCCCAAGGACGTTCGGTCTCAACCCGGCTTGCGGGTGCTGTATCGCGATGGCCGGCAGTTGTTCGGGGCGCGCGGCGCCCAGGTCGTCGTCTCCGACGATGAGGGCCGGAACTGGACGCCCGTCGCACGGCTTGTCCTGCCCGCGTCGTTCGCCTGGACGTCACAGGTTCGGTGGCTCGAGCGCCTGGCCCGGACGGAGATCTACAAGCTGCAACGCTGCGGCGACTTTCTGGTGGCGATCAGCCGGGGCGGGGTGTACGCGGGCAAGCTGTCGTCCGGTCGTCTGAACATCAGCTACCGGGTCACGCGCGGCAGCCGGCCGATCTCGCTCGCCGTCAGCCCGACGCTAGAGGCATTCTTCGGCGAGTACCACGCCAATTCCGAACGAGGGCCCATCCGCATTTACGGCACCCGCGACTTCCAGCACTGGCGCGTGGCTCACGAGTTCCCGGCCGGCGATGTTCGGCATATTCACGGCATCACGTACGATCCCCATGCCGACTGCTTCTGGGTGACCACGGGAGATTCGGACCAGGAATCCGGCATCCTGCGGTGTTCCACCGACTTTTCCGAGGTGCGCTGGATCCGTCGCGGCGCACAGCGGTATCGGGCCTGCGCCATCCGCTGCCTGCCGGAGGGATTGCTGTACGCCACCGATACCGAGGTCGAAAAAAACAGCGTGTACTTCCTGAGCCGCGACGGGCGCGAACTGCGGGAACTGCAAGGCATCGAGTCATCCAGCATCCATCTGGGCGCGTTCGGCGAGTGGACGTTCTTCTCCACTTTGTGCGAGCCGACTGCGGTGAACGACGGGCGGCAATTGCACATCTGGGGCACTCGCGACCAGCAGCGGCTGGTCAAGCTGGCGGTCTTCGAGAAGGACGACCTGCCGCACGTCTTTCAATTTGGCTCGGCGAGTTTTCCGGACGGCGAGACCGCGCCGTCGTCGCAGATCATCTTCTCAGGCACGGCGCTCAAGCGATTCGACAACTGTTCGCTGTTTGTCCCCTTGCAATCCTTTGAGAAATGGGCCGCATGACACCGCACCAACTGCTGGAATACGGCGTCCGCAAGCTGTACTTCGCCAATCCGTCGCTCGTCGCCTGGTATCAGCGGTTCAAGGTCCGACGGAGCGCCGCCGAGACGCAGTCGGTGACCTGGCAACCGGAATTGTTGGGCGGCTTTCTGCGCGACCAGATTCCCGCCGCGGCGGACATCATCGTCCATAGTTCGATCGCCGGACTTGGCGGGCTGAAGGTCGCCAACCCGCAGGCGGTGCTGCAACTGTTCCGGCAGATCGGTCAGGAGCGCGGCGTCAACCTGCTGTTCCCCACGCACCCGCTGCTGAAAACGGGGAGCGACGGCGTGCTGGAGTACGATCCACGCCGGTCGCCGAGCACCGTCGGCGTGATCTCGGAATTCGCCCGGCGTGCATCGGGGTTCCAGCGGTCCCGGCATCCGCTGTCGAGCGTCGCCGTCTGCGGTCCGGACGCCGATTGGTATCTGCGCGACAACCTGCAAGCCGAGGGAAAAAGCCTGCCGCACGGCCGGCATTCCCCTTATGCCAGGCTGGCTGAGCGGGGAGGCTATGCGGTCTGCCTCGGCGTCTCCTTCGAGCGCTGCCTGACGATGATTCACGTCGCCGAGGAGCTGCTGGACGACCGGTTCCCTCGCGGACTCGAATTCGAGGAGTTGCCCGTTCGCATTCGCGAGGGTGACTCCACGATGCTCGCCACCGTGCGGCGGCGCAGTCCTCGGCAACTGCCCAACTGGTCGCTGTGGGGCATCCAGCGCGATCTCGTCGCGGTGGGCGCGGTCCGGCGGCATCGTGTCGGCGGCGTCATCGTCGACATCGCCGATTGCCGGCACGTCGTCAGCTACATGCAGGAACGGGCCTTGCGCGACGGCTATCCGTACCTCTTCCTGCCCAAACGCAAGGCGGCTTGAGCGGTCTAACAGACCGTTCACGTTTTGTGCGCCAGGGCTGTGCATGGTGGGTGCCACTGGCGGCGGGCTTCGGCCGCCAGTGCTGTTTTTGGTTGGGAATCAAGACACTGGCGGCCCAAAGCTGCCGCCAGTGGCACCCAAACGCCTGTCATCTCTGGTTAGTTGAACCACTCGGACGAAGCTGCCCTCACGCCGCGCGCGCGATGCTTTGTTCTCCGGCTGCGAGCGATTGCAGCACCCGCTGCTGAGCGGCCGCGGTGAGGTTCGTGCTCGACGGCAGGCTGAGACAGCGCTCGTACAGCCGCTCGGCGACGCCGCTGAGCACCGATTGCGCCCCTTGATGAGCCGGGCTGAGGTGGATCGGCTGCCACAACGGCCGCGATTCGATGTTCGCCCGCCGCAGATCGGCGCGGACGGCTCGCATCGAACGACCGTATTCAACAGCGTCGATCTCGACCGTCGACAGCCAGTAAGTGTGCGAGCAGGTCGGCGATTCGGGTTGCAACGTCAGCCCCGGCGTCGCAGCGGTCAGTGTCTGATATCGAGCCGCGATCGCGCGCTTGGTCGCGATGTACCGGTCCAACTGCTCCAATTGGGCGCAGCCGAACGCGGCCAGAATGTTGGGCATGCGGTAGTTGAAGCCGACGCGGCGGTGGATGTAGTCGTCCGGGTCGTCCTTGGCCTGCGTCGTCAGATATTTCGCGAGCGCGGCGAGGCGGTCGTCGTTGGTGGTCAGCATTCCGCCGCCGCCGGTGGTGATCGTCTTGTTGCCGTTGAAGCTGAAGCAGCCGAACGCCCCGAACCGGCCGACGCGCTGCCCGTCGTACGTCGCGCCGAGACTTTCCGCGGCGTCTTCGATGAGCGCCAGATCGAACCGCCGGGCGAGTTCCAGCAGCGGCGCGAGATCGGCCGGATGTCCCAAGACGTGGACCGACAGGATCGCACTTACCCGGCGTCCCGTCCGGCGATTGACCAGCTTGCCATTCCAGGCGACGCAATCTTTGGTGAGAAACCGTTCGACCAGTTCCGGGTCCATCTGCCAATAGGTCGGCTCGGCGTCGATGAACACCGGCCGGGCGTTGGCATACCGAACGGCGTTCGCCGTGGCGATGAACGTCAGCGAAGAGACCAGCACTTCGTCGTCGGGCTGGATGTTGCAGGCGACCAGCGCCGTGTGCAACGCGGCCGTGCCGTTGACCGTGGCGATGGCGTGCTTCGTGCCGACGTACTGGGCGAACTCGCGCTCGAAGCGGTCCACGAACGGCCCGCCCGACGACACCCAGTTGGTGTCCAGGCACTCCTGAATGTAGTGTCCTTCGCGTCCTGTGAGGACCGGGACCGACAGCGGGATCCGCTCGTTCGCTGCGGCGGCGTCAGACGTTGTAGACATCGGGGCGATACCTCGACAGATTGTGTCGCAACCACTCGATCGTGCGGGCCAGGCCGTCCTCGAAGCTGACTTCGGGGGTCCAGCCGAGAATCTGCGCGGCGAGGCGGTTGTCCGCCAGCAGGCGGTCCACTTCGCTCTTCGACGGCCGCAACCGTTCGGCGTCCGTTTCCACGGTGACCGGTCGGCCGATGATCTTGATGATGTGCTGGGCCAGATCGCCGACGGAAATCTCGCGGCCGGAGCCCAGATTGATCGTGCGGCCGATGGCGGCATCGACCTCCGCCGCCTTGACGAAGCCGTTGACCGTGTTCGCGACATAGTTCAGGTCGCGGGTCGGCGTCAGGCTGCCGAGCTTGATGCGATCTTGCGACAGACACTGCGTAATGATCGTCGGCAGCACCGCCCGCGCCGATTGCCGCGGTCCGAACGTGTTGAACGGCCGCACCGTCACGACGGGGAGATCGAATGACCGGTAGTACGACTCGACGAGCTTGTCGGCCCCGATTTTCGTCGCGGAGTACGGCGACTGCCCCTGCAACGGATGCTCTTCGTCAATCGGCACCCGCAACGCCGTGCCGTAGACTTCGCTGGTCGACGTGTGAATCACCCGCGGCGTCTTCAGCAGCCGGGCCGCTTCCAGGACGTTGAGCGTGCCGTCGATGTTGGTCCGGACGTAGGAATCGGGGGCCTGATACGAATACGGAATGGCGATCAGCGCGGCGAGATGGAACACGACGTCGCAGCCGTCCATCGCCAGGCGGGTGTTGACGCCGTCGCGGATGTCGCCGGCGAAGATGTCCATTTGCTTGACGACGGGGGAGTCATCGAGCCAGCCCCAGCGGCCGTGCGAGCCGTAGCGGACCATCGCCCGGACGTTCGCGCCGAGCTCGACCAAGCGCTCGGCAAGGTGGCTGCCGATGAAGCCCCCTGCCCCGGTCACCAGGACCCGTTTGCCTGTCCAGTTCATGCTGCCCACCGTCATCTCGGACGCCTAGGCGTCCGTTCGCGAAAACACGCCCCCCGCCAATGCCGGGGGAGATCCGTCGGTCTCGACGGCAATGTATTCGCAAAGGCGTTGGGCGGAAAGACAAGTTTCCTGCCGGGCGGCTACCGGTTTCCGCGCGGCGGCAGATCGTTGGTGTCCAGCCGCGGCAAGCAAAGCGGCCGATGCTCGCCAATCTGAGCGACGGTCGCCTCCGTCGTGAAGCCGATGCGGCACCCGCGGGCCCTGAGAACGTCGAGGAGCGAATCATTCCAGCCGCCATACGGATAAGCAATTGTCCAGAGGTCATCGACCGGCGTACCCACCGCACGGAGGAACGACAAGGCCGCGTCGATATCCCGTTCCTGCTCGGCCCGTTCGAGTGAATTGAGCCACTCGTGTGCATCGCCGTGGCAACCGAGGCACATGCCGCACTGCTGCATCACGCGGAGTTGCTCGACGGTGACGTACAACTCCTGGGCGAACGCCGCTTCGTCCACGCTGACCACCTGCGCGAACAACTGCCGGGCCAACTGGCTCCGCAATTCACGCGGCAACGCCACTTGCAGCATTCGTTTGATGTAAATGACCTCCGCCGAGTCGAAGCGGTTGGCCTGTCCCCACTTGGCCCAGTAGTCCGCCGGGCTGTCCAGGCTGTAGTTGTGTGTGTGTGTGTGTGTGTTGATGCTCGCGCACGAAATCGTCGATGGTCGCGATCAACGTGGTTGGATCGCGCATCGACGCCAGAATGAAGTGGATCCGGTTCACGTCCAGCAGTTCCCCGCGAACGACGGGACCGGCGGGGGGAAAGAACGATCCCTGGAAGCCGAACTCCATCAGAATCGGGAACGCGGTGATGTAATGATCGATGTAGCCGTCGTCGAATGTCAGCAGCGCCGCCCGTGGCGGGAGCTTCTCGCCGCCGACCAGCGCCGCGGCGACGTCCTCCATGCGAACCACGGTGTAGTTCCGGCGGAGATGTTCGAGTTGTTCCCGAAACTCGGATGTCCGCAGCCCTTTGATGGCCGGATATCGCGAGCGATCGAGATCGCGGACGTAGTGATACATGACGACAGTGAGTTCCATGGACGTTCTCATCAATACGAGGTTAAGTCGTCGAACCGTCGGAAGGGATGCGGCTCGTTCGGACGATCCTGATCGGCGTCGCCGCGGAACAACCGGACCGGGCCCGTCGCCGGGCCGTAGAAGCGGTAGCCGTAATCCAGTTCGACATTCTGCCGGAGATACTGCTGAAAGTAATTCGGCACGATGAGGCCGGGCGTCGTCCGGCGGTTCACAAAGCCGGCGGCTTCCAGATTGGCACCCGGCAGGCCGTGATGGTACAGATCGAGGTATTCGGCATGCTCGGCGGTCAACAGTTCTTGAAACCGAATACCGCATTCCGGCCATGATGTCGTTGGACCGCAAACGTCGACGATTCGCAGGATGTCTGTCGTGCCAACCGCCGTCTTCCGCCAGACGAACGCGGATTCAGGAACGCCACCGCGACTGAACCAGGACAGACGGTAGTCGTAGACTGGATGCCGCAGATAGCGCTGCACGATGTACGCCCACGATTTCTGCGGTCGCTGTGCGAGTGCCAGGCCGTCAATCGCCTCGGTGACAACGGCCGCGACGTCCGTCGCCGTCGTTGTCGTCTGCAACTGGACGGTCGAGTTGTGGTCGCTCAGCGATTCCTGTGAGGAGTATGGTACGCCGGATGCAACCTCAAACTGCGAACGCTCCCGATTGAAGAACACGTGGTGATCGAACAATCCGACGTGAAATCGCAACGCCCGGTAGAGCGGGATCACCATTCGGCTCAGCCCGATCACTGACACCATCGTCGGTTGCCGTTGTTCCAGCAGGTATTGATAGAGTTTCAATCCCAATCCCGGACTGCCGGCGTCGTCGCGAATCTTCCAGATGGCGAGACAGCAGTCGTTGAGCGGGAGCTTGGGGTCGAATCGCCGCGACGGAATGAAGCCCTGAATGGCCATTAACTCGTCGGTCCGGTCCTCGACGCCGAGCACGAAGTTTCGCGCGGCCGGATGTCCGGGCACGCCGTGTTGCCAGCGGAACAATTCGGGCTGCTGCACGAAGACGTGGCCCGCCCGCCAATGCCGATCGAGAAATGTTAGCAACCCTGGCTCGTCCTCGGCGGAGGCCAAACGAATCTGCACCGCGGGCCCGGAAAATACAGGACGAGACGGAGCCGGCGCATTCAGTGACACAAGTTGTCTCTCTTCATCACGCCGCGCGGTGCATTACAGTCTGCGAACCCCCGGCGATGACTTCCAACACCGTATCCCAGAAATGCACGTGTTCGGCCAACGTCGGCAGGCGATGGGCGTCGGCGCCGTCCAGGAACGCCTGCGTCTGACGATAGAGGCCCGGCTTGTAGTCGCGGTCCAATTGATCGTCGAGCGCGAACGGCTTGATTTCGAGCGAGCCGGCGTCCTGCACGCCCAGCGATTCCATCGGCCGGAGATGGAGCCGATGCTTCCGCGTGAGCAGCTCGACGCTCCAGCGGCCGAGGGCTTGCCAGTTGGCTTGATAGGAGAACAAGGCCCCGCGGTCGGTCGCCCCCGCACCGCAGAAAATGGAACCGTGCGGATGCCAGTCGAGTTTCCCGCCGGCCCATGCCTGCCACTGGACCGGCTGCCCGCCAAGATGAAACGCGAGGTCCACGACGTGCGACGAATTCGCGAAGAACCACGCGGCGAGTTCGTCAGCGGGTCGTGAGCCGACGCCGATCCGGTGCGTCCATTCGGTGAACTCGAATTGAAACGACGTGATGCCGCCGTCCGCCTGGGCCAGTTCCTCGGCCGCCAGCGTTGAGGCGTAGAAGCGCCTGTTGTAAGCGATGAAGACGTCTGCACAACTCGCCGCGGCTGCCTGCTGAATCAGCGTCAATCCGCTTCGGTCAATTGCACCCGGTTTCTCGATCAGCAACCGCTGTGTTCCCGCACGCAGCAATTGCGCACTGACATCGGCCAACATCGACAGATTGACGGCTACAATCGCCGTATGCGGTGCCGCTCCGTGGTCGTCCAGCCAGCGGTCCAGTCCGCCGGTGGACACCGCGATGCCCGTCGCGTCGCGAAACCTCACGGCGCTCTCCGCCCCGCGGCCGATCACGCAGAACTCACGGCCCTGCGCCGTCAGCACCTTCGCATAGGCTTGAGCCATCAGGCCGGAGCCAACCAGCGCGATCGGAGCGTTCTGCGGGTGAGCGGACATGCCGAGGCCCTTCCTCAGTGTTGGTGGTTCAATGGCACGAATAGCCGCCGTCGACCACCATCGTCGTCCCGGTGATCCAGCGGGCCGCGGGACTCAGCAGAAAGGCCACGGCGTCGGCCACCGCTTCCGGGTCGCCGAAGCCCAGCAGATGTTGCTTTTCGTAAGCCGCAACCGCGTCCTTGGGGATGCGGGAGACAATCCGGTCGTGCATCGGCGTCTTGACCGCGGCGGCGGCGACGGCGTTGACCCGCACGCCGCGCGGCGCCAACTCGACGGCGAGCGATCGCGACGCCCCTTCCACGGCGGCTTTGCTCGCGGAATAGACGGCCATCCCCGCTTCGCCGCGCGAACCGGCGACCGACGAGAGAAACACGATGCTCGCCTGCCCGGCCACGCAGGCATCGCGCGCGGTGAACGCCCGCGCCAACATCAGCCCCGCCGTGACGGCCACGGCAAACATCTTTTCAATCTGCGGCGGCTTCACCAGGCTGAGCGGCTGAAAACCCTCCAGACCGGCGCAATGCACCAGCCCCGACAGCGGGCCGTGTTCGGCCACAATTTTCTTGACGGCGGGCGACAGTTCGTCAAACTGCGTCAATTCCAGCGCGACGCACGCATGACCGTCCCCCTCCAGCGACGACCGGGTCTCCGCGAGGCGGGCTTCGTCGCGGCCCATCATCACGACGCGGCCCCCCAGACGACTCGCCACCTGGGCGACGGCGCGTCCAATGCCGGACGACGCACCCGTGACCAGAATCACGCGGCCCTCGAGCGACATCGGATGTGCGGGATCCGCGGCCATCAGTGATTCCCAAGTGCAATTTGTCTGGCCCACGGCAAAGCTGTGGGAGCGGGTGCCACGGTCACGGAGTCTTCGACGTGGCCGTGCCGGTTAACGGACGGCACGGCGCACACCATCTTGCTTCATCAAGGAAGACATCATCCGCAGATTGCGCAGATTTCACAGATTCAGTGCAGGAAGCGAACTGGCATAGAAATGACAAACTCAGCAGTCTTGAATCTGTGTCATCTGCGTAATCTGTGGACCACGACTCTTAGCTTTAGAACCAATCGTGTACGGCATTGCGTGGTACCCAAAAGATCATCAGGCCGCCAGCCGGGAGTCGCCGGAGGCGTCGATGAGCCGGAGCAATTCGCCAATGCTCCCGCATTGCAGCAGGGCTTCGACGTCGACCGTCCGTTCGTAGAACTCGCTGATCATCGACATCGCGGCCACGATCAGCAGCGAGTCCCAGCTCAGGGCGAAATCGGCGGTCAGCTCCGCCGGCTCGACTTGCAGCGCCTCGCTGAACGCTTCCAGAAACTTTGCCTGCATGTTGGCTCCCCCTTGTGACGATGGACCAGACCTGTGAACCCCATGAGCTGCCGTCTACAGTTCGACGAGACACCCCGCACTGGAATAACCGACCCCGAAACCGACCAGCATCACCCGTTGGCCGGGCACGATGCGGCCGTCCTTGAGCGCGGCTTCGAGGACCATTGGAATGGTCGCCGACACCGTGTTGCCCACCTGTTCCAACTCGACGCAGAACTTGTCCACGGGAATGCCCACCCGCTTTCGCAGCGAGTCCAGCATGAACTGATTCGCCTGATGGAACACGAACCGGTCCACGTCATTCAGGCTCAGGCCCGCCCGACCGAGCACGGCGTCGACGAGTTCCGGTACCGCGCGCAGCGTGAAATTGAAGATCTCGGGACCGTTCATGTACAGCCACTGGTCGGCGGTCGCTTCCGTCGCCGGGGTCGTCCGTTGCCGCATCCCGCCCGTTTTGACGATCAGATTCTTCGCCCCGCTGCCGTCCGTCGCAAAGACGAACGAACCGATGGGTTCGCGCTCCGCCGGCCCGGCTCGCAACAGCGTCGCCGCAGCGCCGTCGCCGAAGATCGTGCGGACGGACTTGTCCTGCGGGTTCAGAAACTTGGAATACGTTTCGGCCGTGATCAGCAACACCGTTTTCGCGGCGGCGGTCTCCATCAGGCCCTTGGCCAGCGACAGGCCGTAGACGAACCCCGAACAGCCGAGATTGAAATCGAGCGCACCGCACGTCGTCGGCAGTCCGAGGCGATCCTGCACCAGACACGCCGTACTAGGCAGAAAGTAGTCGGGACTCTGCGTGCAGAGCAGCAGAAAGTCGATCTCGTGAGGCGAGCAGTCGCCGTCATCGAACAGTTTTTTCGCTGCGGCAACGGCCAGATCCGACGAGCATTCATCGGCGGCGGCAATGTGACGATTCCGGATGCCGGTCTTCGCGACGATCTTCTCAACGCCCCACTCGGGAAACTCCTGCGCCAAGGCTTCGCTGCTGACCGCGCGCGCCGGGAGCGCCGATCGAATGGCAACGATGCGAGCGAACGATGTGGTCACTGGCACATTTCAGGATTGATGGGACCCTCTTGTCCCCTCTCCCGCGCTTCGTGGGAGAGGGTTAGGGTGAGGGTGCTTCTTGTCAGTTGTCAGTTGTCAGTTGTGAAAGCAGAACCCGTGTGATTCTTAACCACTGACCAAGAACCAAAGGCACCCTCACCCCCGACCCCTCTCCCGCCCAAGGCGGCGGGCGAGGGAGATCAATTTCACGCCGCCCACCGACGTGTCTGCACGTCTTCTTGCGCCCGGTGGAAATCCTCGATCTGGCCGATGTCCAGCCAATACTCCACCACCGGAAAGCTCGCGACGCGCAGGCCGTGTTCCAGCAACTGGTCGATCAGGTCGGTCATGTCGAACCGGCGGCCGGACGGAATGTAGTTTCTGACCGACGGTTCGAGAAGATAGATTCCCGCATTCACCAGAAAATCCAGCTTGGGCTTCTCCCGCAGACCCCGCACCATGCCCTGCTCGGCCTGAATGACGCCGTACGGTACGGTGAACTCGTACTGCCGCACGCAGACAGTCATCGCCGCGTTGCGATCGCGGTGAAACCGCAGCAGTTCCTGGAAGTCGATGCTGGTCAGGATGTCGCCGTTCATCACCAGCAGCGGCTCGTCGCTGTCGGGAAGCAGCGACAACGCCCCGGCGGTGCCGAGCGGGCGGTCTTCCGCGACGTAGTTGATGTGGACGCCGAAGTCGCTGCCGTCGCCAAAATGGTCTTCGATGACTTCGGGCAGATAGTGCGTCGTGAAGTTGACGGTCTTGATGCCGCACTTCCGCAGCCGGTCCACAGTCCGTTCGAGCAGGGGCGTGCCGCCGATGGACAGCATCGGCTTGGGGATGTTGTCGGTCAGCGGACGCAACCGCGTGCCGAACCCTCCCGCCATGATGACTGCCGCGACGGGCATTTCGGCGCGCGGTTCGAGGTCTTCCCGCAGCGCGAGTTCGACCACGCAGCCGTCGTCGTCGACCACGGGGAGATGCCGGATGTTCTGCGCCTGCATCACCGCGAGCAGTTCGTCGTCGGACGTGCCGGCGGGCATCGTCGTCGAGCGACGGCGTTCCGGGGGCTTGCGGTCGATGAGCTGCGTCACCGGCGCGTCGAGCGACAAATCGGCGAGGATCGCCCGGCGGATGTCGCCGTCGGTGACGGTCGAGATGAGCCGCTGCTCGTCGTCGACGACGAGCACAATCCCCTTGGTGCCGGCGTCGATCCGCGCCATCGCGTCGCGAATGCTGGCGATGGGGGAGATCAGGAAGCCAGTCGGATCGCGCATGGCCGCACCTCCGGTGAATGAATTCGAGCGGGAACCCCCGACACCACCACATTCGCTGGGACGTCGCGGACGACGACCGACCCCGCGCCGACCACCGCGTTCGTGCCGATCCGCACGCCGGGCTTGAGCGTCGCCCCCGCGCCGATGAACGCCCCGGTGTCGACGACCGCTCCGCCGGCGAGCACGCACCCCGTGGCGAGATGCACGTGATCGCCGATCATGCAGTCGTGCTCCACGATCGCGGCCGTGTTGACGATCACGTTATCCCCCAGCACCGCCGCTGGATTGACGACGGCCCGCGCGAGGACCGTCACACCGCGGCCCAGCGTCGCGAAGCCCGAAATCACCGCTGTGGGATGGATAATGTCGATGACCTCGAAGCCGAGTTCGTGCAGTTGCCGCCAGATCCGCGACCGGGCCGTGGTGCTGCGTGCTGTCCCGACGCCGATAAACGCCTGCCGGACGCCGCGATGCCGGAGCGCGGGCAACTCTGCGTCGCAGCCGAGCACCCGCACGCCCAGTACAAACCGGCCGATGAGCGCCGGATCGGAATCGACGAGGCCATGCACGTCGCGACCGCAAGCGTGCAGCGCGTCGATCAACACCTTGGCGTGACCCCCCGCGCCGACACCCACGACGCGCGGTCCGCCGGTGAGTTCGTCAGGCGGCCAGGCGGGGCTGGTCATGAAATCCCTTTCGCACCAGCGCGTCGGCATCCGTCAACGCGTCCAACACTCCGACGATCCGCTCCGCGGCTCGTCCGTCCCCGTAGGGATTCTGCAACTCGCACAGACTCTCGATGAATGATTCGGAGACCGCCTGCCGCAATGCGACGGCGATGCTGTTGCGGTCGTAGTCCGTCTGAATGACGTTCGCCGGTTGAGGCCGGCCCTGTTGCCGCGTGCCGATGTTCACCACCGGCAACCGGAACGACGCGGCTTCGAGAATGCCCGACGACGAGTTTCCCACCATCGCCCGGGCGTGACTCAGCAGCGTGAAATATCCTGCGCTACCGAGATTCTGGACCACCGTCGTCCGCGGATGCTGCGAGACGAACTGTTGAATACGATCAATGATGATTCGGCCGTTCGTGTCCGAGTTCGGATACGTGAAGACCAACGGGCCATCGGCTTTCGACAGTGCCGCCAGCAACTCGTCGATCTGCCACTCGGTTCGGTCGAACTCCTGCGTGACCGGATGGAATGTCACCACGATGGGGCGTTCGGCCAGCGAAATGCCGAACCGTTCGGCGAACTCAGCGTCAGTAAGCCGCGGCGTCTGCCGGATGGCATCGAGACCCATCGCCCCGACCACGTGAATCCGGTCCCACGTTTCGCCGAGTTGATGCACGCGGTTGGCGAATTCGGGGAGCGCGACGAAGTGCAGATGGCACAGCTTCGTCAGGCAGTGTCGCACGGCGTCGTCAATCGCCCCTTGTGTGAGTTCGCCGCCGTGAATGTGCGCGATGGGAATCCGGAACGGCAACGCCGCCGTCGCCGCCGCGAGCATTTCCGTCCGGTCGCCAAGGATCACGAGCAATTCCGGCCGCGACCGGGCAAACGCCTGGGCGAACCCGATCTGGCCCAATCCCATTGACTGCGCAATCGCCTGCGGCGTGTCGGACGCCGTCAGACACTCGATGCGGTCGCGAATGGGGAAACCGTCCCGTTCGATCTCGCGGACGGTCAGTCCAAACTCCGGTGCGAGGTGCATGCCCGTCACCATCACATCGGCGCACATTCCCGGCGTGGCCGCGACTCGTGCGAGCAGCGGCTTCAATAGTCCATAATCGGACCGGGCGCCGGTGATGACGGTGACTGTCTTCATGGAGCCTGCTTCATGCCACTTTCTTCAACGAGATCAGCTCGCCGGCGGGAATGTCTTCGCGGGCCGTGAGGCCGACGATCTGGCCCATCATCGCGGGAGACAGCCCGGTGCCGGGCCGGCGGGCCATCAGATCGTCGCGAGTGATCGTGCTGCCGGCGACGATCGGGCGCGAGGCGACGATGCTCCGCCGTGCGACCGCGGCGGTGCTGGCCTCCGATGCCGCAGCCACCTTGCGGCCGGTGCCGAGGGACGCCTCGACTTTGCGGATGCCTTCCACCAACTGGCGAATCTCGTCCGGCATCGCCGATGCGAGATGATCGGGACCGGGCATGTTCCGATCCAACGTGAAATGCTTCTCGACGACGCACGCCCCGAGGGCCACCGATGCCAGCGAGACTTCAATCCCTAATGTGTGATCCGAGTAACCGACCGGATGCCCGAACGCGGTCGCCATCGTGTGCATGGCCCGCAGGTTCACGTCCTTCGGGTCGGCCGGGTAATTGCTGATGCACTGCAACAACACAATTTGCGAATTGCCCGCGTCCTGCAGCGTTTCGACCGCCGTCTCAACTTCGCCCAGCGCGCTCATGCCCGTGGACAGAATCATCGGCCGCCGCTTCGCCGCCAGATGCCGCAGGAACGGGAGGTTGGTGACTTCTCCCGACGGAATCTTGATGACCGGCATGCCGAGGCCGTCGAGAAAATCGGCGCTGTCCTCATCGAACGGCGTGGACATGAACAGGATGCCGCGCTCAACGCAGCGCTCGATGATGCGGTGATGATCGTCGGCCGAAAGTTCCAGCCGCTTCAGCATCGCCAGTTGCGACTCGGTCTTGCCGAGGTTGCGGGACTGGTAGTCGGCCTGTTTCGCCGCCGCGGTCGTGAGCTTTTCGGCCTTGAACGTCTGGAATTTGACGGCGTCGGCGCCGGTCTCAGCCGCGACGTCGACGAGTTGCAGTGCGAGGTCCAGCGAGCCGTTGTGATTCACGCCGGCTTCAGCGATCACGAAGCAGGGATGACCGGGGCCGACGATTCGGTCGCCGATGGAAATGTGTGTCACCATGCGGTCCAGCCTCCGTCCACCATCAGGTTCTGTCCGGTGACGTACTGCGACAGGTCGCTCGCCAGGAACGCGACCGCCCCCTTCAGATCTTCTTCGCGGCCCATCCGCTTGAGCGGCGTCAGGGCCGTGTACCGCTCTTGAAACTGCTCGTTCTGCCCGCGTTCGATGCCGCCCGGCGAGATGCAGTTCACCCGGACGGTCGGTGCCAGCGTGGTCGCCAGCCAGCGGGTGAGTTGAATCAATCCGCCCTTGCTGGCCGCATACGCGCCGGGGTTGCCGAGCGTCGTCCCTTCGTACAATCCGTAGTTCGGGCCGACGACGCCGTAGATCGACGACACGTTGACCACGCTGCCGTGACCGGAATCGCGCAGCGCCGTCTCGCACAATTGCGTGAGCGCGAACGGGGCCGTGAGATTGACTTCGAGGGCTTGCCGCCACGTCGCGACGCTCTGGCGATCGAACGACGTGCTCCACCCGGACAGGCCCGACGTGCCGACGTAGGCCGCGCAATGCACGAGGATGTCCAGCCGCCCGGCCCAGTCCGACGTCTGCTTCCACGCCGCGTGCAGGCTGTCTTCGCGGGCCAGATCGACGGGGCAACCCAAAGCCCGCGTGCCGTAACGGTTCGTCACCGAGGCGGCGAACTCCGTCGTCCGTTCGGGATGAATATCCCACACGGCGACGGCCGCGCCTAACTCCGCGAGCGCGTCGCACAGCGCGCGGCCGATGTGCCCCGCCCCCCCGGTGACCAGGGCGACGCGGCCGTCGAGTCGCATCAGTTCTGCCAGCGAACGCATGAAAACGTGTCCGGTGAGCCGCGTCCGTCGGCGAACCGAGTGGTCCGACTCGACGTCCGCGGCTCAGTGATTCAGGCAAAGACGATTAACCACGAAACACACGAAAGGAACGAAAATGGAGCGTCACGGTTTTGAATCAGCGGTACTCGGCTGTGTAGAAGTCGATTTCAGGTGATGACGACCGCTTTCAGACTTTCGTACCTTTCGTGTGTTTCGTGGTTAAGTGATTTCCATCAGGCCGCCCGTAACTGCTTGTTCGGTAACTGACGCCGTTGCCACAAACATTCGGCGATGAACAGGTCGTGCTCGGTGTCGATGTCCAGTGACCGCTCCACGGGCACGGTCACGGTTTTGACGCGGCCGGCGAGCATCCGCGGCGCGGTGAGGATGTACTCGGCCCGCAAGGCGTAGGCCACCGTGGTGATGTCGAATACCGGCGGCGCGTCCTGCCGGCGGTAGGCGTTGCCGTCGGGCGATGTGCAGACGAGCTTCGCCCGGCCCGCGGCATCCGTCGTCACCATGTTGAAATACGGATTGCGATGCGGCTCCGCGACGGTCAGGATCACGTCGGGCCGATCGGGATCACCGGTCAATGCGTCGATGCAGCGTTCCACGTCATCCACGATTCGCAGCGGGGCCGTTGTCGGGACGCTGACGAACACATCCACCGGGCCGCTTTGCGAGAAGCGGTTGTAATGCTCGATGGCGTGACGCCAGGCCAGCCATTCGAGAGCCGAATCGGTCGACAGCTCCGCGGGCCGCAGGAACGGGACCGAGGCCCCGGCGTCCATCGCGACGTCGGCGATTTCGGCGTCGTCCGTCGAGACGATTACCTCGCCGATCTGCCGGCAGGCGAACGCCGTCTCGATGGCGTGCGCAATCAACGGCTTGCCGTCGAGCAGCCGCACGTTCTTCCGCGGCACCCCTTTCGAGCCGCCCCGCGCGAAAATGAATCCGACGATGTTCATGCAGCGGCTTTCCCCGAGGAATTGTTCGTGACGTTGCAGCGCGATCCCGACGCCGCCGAGCGGCGGACCGCATCGATGACCCTGAGCGTGTCTACCGCGCCGGCGAGCGTGTTCAACGATTCGCGGCGCGTGGCGATGCTGGCAAAGAAGTGGTGAAGCTCATCGAGATACATCTGATTGCGGTCGAGACCGGCGCTGCTGGCAAGGACCTCCCACGACTTCGTCGCCGCGAGAAACCGCCGCACAGACTGGGCCTGTTGATCCCATTCCAAGGTGCCGTCGGTTCCGATCAGCTTGCACGACCGCTGCGCGATGCGCTGCAGCAGATCGAGATGAATCGTGCCGATCGGGCCGCGCTCGAACTCGGCGACCAGATCGACGCAGTCCTCGACGGCGAGATTCCAATCGGCCTGCCGCGACAGATGCCCCTGCACCCGGGCGATCGGACCAAGAATCCACTGGGCGTAGTCGATTTCGTGACTCAGTTCGAGCAGCGCCCCGCCGCCGAGCTCCGGCCGGGCGGTGACTGACTCGCGGAAGTCGATCTGCGGCCGCCAGTCGGGCAAATACTGGCCGATCTCGAACCGGGCGGACAACACGCGGCCGATGCTTCCCGCGGCGATTTCGTCCCGAAGCAATCGCACGAGCGGATGAAACCGCAGCGTGTACCCCACCATCAACATGCGGCCGGTCTGTGCGACCAGCCGCGTGAGTTCCGTGACGCCGTCCAGCGTGTGCGACAGCGGTTTCTCGACGAGGACATCGATGCCGGCGTGCAATAGCTCGATGCACATCGGCACGTGCATCGTCGCCGGAGTCGCCACAATCGCGGCGTCCACTCCGTAGTTGAGGGCTTCCGCGAGCGACGTGACGACGCAATCGGCGTCATCGAGGCCGCTCACCGTCCGGCCACGACTGCTGAGCGCAACGATCTCCGCCTTGGGCATCACCCGGCGAACGTTCGCCAAATGCCTGCGTCCGATGCTTCCCAGACCCGCGACCAAGACCTTCATCGCACCCCGCCGTACGCAGTTTCCACCGCTCCCCCGCCAAAACCGGCGGAAAGGGCCGCGGAGTATCCGTGCGGATGGGGGTGGGGTCAAGATGGAAATGCGGCGGACAGACCGTCCCAGCCCCGAGCGCCAGCGAGGGCGTGTCGGCGCTGCTTAGTGAGAGCCGGGGCGTGTCGCCCCGGAGAAAGACTGGGGCGACACGCCCCGGCTCTTAAGACCGCGTTACTGCGCCGCGGCCACCTGCGGTTTGTACCCCGGTGCCGCGATGAAGTTCAGCGTCGTCTTGCCGTCGTCGAAGTTCCACAGGCGGACTTCGCCGTCGTGGCTGCCGGTGACGATCCGCTTGCTGGCGAGGTGCGAGGCGACCGCGTAGACCCATTCGTTGTGGCCGGCGAAGGCGCGGACCTGGCTGCCGTCGGCGAGCTTGTGCAGGCGGATCTGCTTGTCGGCCGACGTGGCCAGCGAGTGGCCGTCGGGGGTCACGACCAGCCGGAAGACTTCGCCGCCGAAGCCGCCGATTTCGCGGGCCTGCTTGGCGTCAGCGACGGCCCACACGCGGAGCTTGTTGTCGCGGCCGCCGGAGACCACCTGGCTGCCGTCGGGCAGGAAGCCGACGCCGAACACCGGCTGGCCGTGGCCGTTGAACGTGGACAGGGCGTCGCCGGTTTTGGCGTCGAACACCTTGGCGGTCTTGTCGCGGCTGGCGGTGACGAGCTTCGTGCCGTCGGGAGACCACGCCACGTCCATCACCCAGTCGGCATGATCTTCGATGAACACCAGCCGCTGCTTCGTGGCGAGGTCGTACACGCGGACGCTGCGATCGGCACACGAGGCGGCGATGCGGTTGCCGTCGGGGCTGATCGCGATGCTGAAGACTTCGTCGTCGGTCGTGAACAGGTCGGCGGTAATCGTGCCGTCGGCGACCTTGAACAGCTTCACTTCACCGAGCTGGCCGGGCGTCCCCGCGGCGACGGCGAGGAGTTCGCCGTTGGGGGTGAACTCGATGTCGTGCGGCCGTTCGGCGAGATTGCTGATGCGGCGGACGAGCTGCCCGTCGGCGGCGTTCCACAGCAGGACTTCGCGATAGCCCGACGTGGCGACCAGGTTGCCGTCGGGGCTGAACGCGACGGCCATCACCGGCACGGGGACGCGGTACGTTTCCGGCGGTGCGGGCTGAATCGGCTTGGGCATGATCGTGATGAGCTGCGCCGTCGCCAGGACGCCCGCATCCAGCCGGGCGCCGGTGTCGATCCATTTCTTGATGACGGCCATTTGCTCGGGCGTCAACGGGTCGGCATCCTTGGGCATCTCGCCGGCGTCAATCTGCTGCTGAAGGTTCGAGTCGGCCGACTTGTGCGCGACAACCACTTCGCCGGATTCGCCCCCCTTCATCAGGTTGGCGTAGGTTTCCATGTTCAACCGGCCCTTCGCCGTGCGGGCGTTGTGACAGGCGACGCAGCGCTGGGCGAAGATCGGGGCCACGGACTTCGCGAACGACACCAGTTGCCCCGCTGCGATGAGGGCCGCTTCATGGGCAATCTGGTGATCGAGCGCGGTCTTGGACAACGCGGCGTAGGCGGCCTCGGCCTGTTGCAGTGGCGGCTGGAACTCCGCGACCGCTTTCTCCGCGGCGGCGATCTTCGGGGGATGACCGGCGAGCACCTCCTGCGGCGCGACGGCAGCGGCGACGGCGGGCGCGACGGCATCGACGGCGGTCTTCGCAGCGGTCACCTTGGCGGCCAGCGCCTCGGCCGCTTTCAGATAGGCGTCCTGCGTCGCAGCGGCGGTGTCCTTGCCCTGGGCGTCGAGCGCGGCCTTCCGCGCGGCGGTGAAGGCGTCGAGCGCGGCCTTGCGTTCGTCGTCGGCCTTGGTGAAGGCGTCACGAGCGGCGGTCGCCTTGGCGACGAGGTCGGCGTGCGTCGCCTCCGCCTTCGAGAAGTCGATCTTGAGCGACGTGACGGCGTCGCTGAGTTTCTTCGCATTCTCCCGCG
>Ga0163151_10001338_pt1 | contig 41766 bp, 38 predicted proteins | sample OliLakLV19MP5IB2_FD_145596 | JGI IMG/M metagenome (GOLD analysis project Ga0163151, IMG submission 145596) | Freshwater microbial mat bacterial communities from Lake Vanda, McMurdo Dry Valleys, Antarctica - Oligotrophic Lake LV.19.MP5.IB-2 | ecosystem: Environmental > Aquatic > Freshwater >...
ACAATAATTTCATTAATTTTTGCTTTTTTTGAGTCTTGGCTAAGCAGCATTGATATTAAATGTCTTATATTCTCTTCCTCGTTATATGCTGGAATTCCAATAGAAATATTTTGCTTATCAATCATTTTGTTGATTTTGCTACCTTCCATTTAGCTTTAGTTTTATGATTAAACCTTGCTACTAACTTTATAAATAAATTAATGCTGAATATGAATCCACTTTCAATCGGAGTCTTAATAAACTGCTCTATTAATGAACCAAAAAAGAGTCTTTTAGGAATTAAATATTCTTTATTTACTAGGTCTCCAAATCTTTTAATCAAATTCCCTCTTGCTTTAACCCATCTGGAATTTTGATTGAAATGATCTCTTAAATTATCGGGAGTTTTTAGATATATTTTCGCATTAGATACGTGAATAAATTTGAAACCACTTGTGATACAGGAGAAATATAAAAATGCATCATTACCTGTTGACTCCTTAGGAATACTTACAAATTTATAAAAAGACTTCGATACTGCCAACAGAGTCCCACTGCAACCATATATATTATTGCCATTGTTCAAAGACTCTCTTATCTTTATATACGGAGAATAAGTAGTATTGATACTCCTCTGAATAAAATTATTAGATGATTCTGGAATAGGACTACCACCTACTAGTCCGACAGAATCATTATTAATAATTGGGGCTAGTAACTTTTCAAATAGAAATCTATCCTTAATCCTTATTTCGGCATCAAGTAATATTAAAACATCTGAATTCGATATTTTGAATAATTCATTTAATAACTGTGATTTTCCCTGACGGATTTTCTTTTCGATTAAGATAATTTTTGAATTTTTTACCTTCTTGACTTCACTTACTGTACCGTCAGTACTCTTGTCTGAAATAATAATTATGTTATTTAAAATATAGTTTTTATTTTTTTGATCGAGAATAATCTGTATAAGCGTTTTTATATTTTCCCCTTCGTTATATGCAGGAATGCCAATATTAACATTTATTTTTTTCATCTTATTTTTTTTCTAGTATAAAAAAATGGTGATAAGGATGTTCAGAGATTCTAAAATCATTTAAAAATTTAAATCCTGCGTTTAGCAATGATTTTCTAAATATCTTATAGCTCGATCCTTTATATCCAATCTCCCAGTAATGTTGTCCATTAAACTTTATTTTTCTGAAGTTTAAATCAAATGCAAGTAAATATTTCAGTGTTTTGAAATATACAAATTTAAAAGTTGTTGCCAATGAGACACTAACATGTGGCACAGAGAATATGAAATATTTTCCAATTTCAGATAAATTTTTGAGCGCAATTTCCATATCTTTATATTCCATATGCTCTAACACTTCACAGCATATTATTAGATCGAATTTTTTGTTTTTGACCTTTCCAAGATCTGGTAATGTGCTGACGTAATCAGGCTTCAGCTCTGGATCTAGGTCTAATGTAGTGACTTTCATTCCCTTTTTTCTCAAAACTTCTGTAACTATTCCATCACCAGGTCCTATCTCTAAGATGCTAAGATGCTTCTTTCCCGCTATTCTAGAAATATTTCTAACTTGATCGATCTGATAAAAATATGAAATCCATCTCTCAAGCTCCACATACTTTTCAAAATCATAATGGTCCTTACTCACTTGAATATCGTATTTAATTTTATTTTTTTTCATTTTATAATCCTCATACTTTCACTAGCGCTTTTGTTCCAATTAAAATTCTGTGCCCAGAGAATGGATTCCTTGTTCATGTTTCTTCTCATTTTTACGTCTACCAGTAGTAATCGGATTTTTTCTGTCAGTTCTTTTGTGTTCCCGTATTTAAATAGAAGGCCTGAATGTGGATTATTTACTGAATCTCTAAGTCCGGGAACATCAGATGCGACTACTGGAGTTCCGCATGCATTTGCTTCAATAGAAGTAATACCCCATCCCTCCATACATGAAGGATTTACAAAAATCCATGCTTTTTGATAAAGTTTTATTTTCTCTTCTTCTGTAACTTTACCCAAAAATTTAATCTTTCCTTTTAGTCTCATTTTTTCTGCCAGTTTTTCCAGATGTTCTTTATAGTCTCCATCCCCTGCTATGATAAATTCTGCATTAGGAATATCTTTTTTAATTTTTGCTGCAGCTTTTATAAATAGATCTACGCTTTTATATTCTTTAAGTCGCCCCAGATAAAGTACCGATGGATTTCTGGATTTAACACCCGGCTTTAGCTTTGATAAATCTACTCCTGGATAAATAATACTAATTCGCTCGGCTTCAAAACCCAAATTAACCATATCTTGTTTTGTAGAATTTGAAATAGTAATAAAATTCGTTTTTCTATAAACCCATGGCATAGTTCTGTTCTCAAGAACTGAGGCAAGTAGTGCCAGCGGTCCTGGTAGAGATTTTTTGAATACTTTTTGATGAACGTGAAACATAAGACAAAATGTTTTTTCTTTTACATATAATGGCGCGAAAAACGGCACACCATTTTGACAATCAATTATAACATCATATTTCCCTCTAAATCTTAAAACATAGTATACAAATGCCCAGATGTATACAAAATAAAAACCTCCGCGTCTTATTATCTTGACACCATCAATCGTTTCATTTCGAGGGCACTTCCCGTCATTCCCACAGAATATATTTACTACATTTCCTTTTTCTACCCATCTCTTCGCAAGTTCATGAATATACTCCTCAGCTCCGCCTGCTTGGACATGCCTTGTATCGCGCCAATTAAAAATTAAAATCTTTTTTCCTCTTGTTGCTGAACTGGGACTTAAAGGAGTAAATACATCCATAAGATCTATTAAATTTCGAAGTAAAAATCTTCCATTCTTTTGAAGAATATGAAGGATTAGAACTAACGATATATTTATAAAGCTTACTGCAAGAATAACTCTCGTAATATCCGCAATCGAATCATGAGAAATAAATATTCCAAATATTAATAGGGACGCAGAAAATAAGGATATAAGAGAAAATGAATAATGATGACGTGCTAGATGATAAACAATAAACGCGCTGCCCACAGTAAATAGTGCAATCGCCAGACAGTACATTCCAAGATATGGAAGTATAGGGATTACTTTTTCTCCAAAAGCTATTGGCATTAATTGCCGGCCCAGAATTCCAATTCCGACATATGAAATAAATGTTAAAGAAAGTGTTCCCAGGATTAGTTTATGGAATCTTTTGTCGGGATTTACACCATGTCCTAGATCACGACTTGCAAAAGTAAGGATAAGCGCATTAAATAGAGAGCCCGCAAAAAATATCATTTTTCCAGCAAGTGAAAGCAAGGCATACTCCCCTGCAGCTGTTGGTAAAAGATAATGCCTAACTAATAATAAATCTACGGTAAGGAAGCTGCTCGTAGAAAGTCCAGTTATTATTGCCGCGATAAAAAATCTTCTTGGGAAAGCATAATGCTTTGCAGTAATCACAGACCCAACAGAAGCTTTTCTACTTAGTATTATTAACATTCCGAAAGCTACAAGAAGAGATAATGGAACAGCAAGATAAGTAAACGAAGAATAACCTAATGACTGAATAAGAAATGCAAAAAATAGTTTTGATAATCCTTCAACTATTAATGCGATAGAGATTTTTATAAAGTTTAAATTTCCTACTAAAAATCCTCGCAAAATTACTGTGCTAAATACCAGAATAATCACAGGGGTAAAGAAAAGTAAGCTTCTTATGTCTCCAATATTAAAAAACCTTGAAGATAACGGAATAAGAGCGACCCATGCAACCATTAGGATTAAGGAAAGTGCATAAATTTTATTTTTTAATCTGTTAACAAACGTAAATGTAGCGTTTTTTCCTGAGTTAGTGGAAAGGAAAGCTACACGATGCGTTACAGAAGATCCTAAAGCATTAGAGAATACACCAAGAAGAAGCACAAGTGTATTAATAAAAGTTACGAGTCCAAAATCTAAAACTGTTAGAGTTCTGCCAAGGTAAGCACTAAATACAAAATTAAGAAAATTGTAAAATATACTCGCAATAATGAATATTCCGCCACCTGAAAAATTACTCTTTAAAAATTTTAATATCTTCATATGAAAATAGAAAGCAGGGGCACTATGCTTTCTGAAATGCTAGATTAACGTTTGTGGCAGATTCTTGCTCCTTCTCTAGATGGAGGCCATGCTTGGTTTTAGACCAGTAGTGAGGCTGCCTAACAAGCTTATACCATGCAGTGTAGGCTGCAATACTCATTGCGAGCCAATACAGTGGCACCAGGAAAACATATTTGATGAGCGAGTACTGCTCTCTCTTTGCGCAACCGATCATATAATAGTATAGATAAAGAAAGTTTCCGAAAATGAGCGAAAAAACTCCCATATATAAAATAGGTGTAGGGAAGAATTGCTCAATTTGAGTTCCGATCTGAGCACGGAAAGCAAAATAACAGAAAGTCAGAACCCACATAATAGGATTTATAAGCATAGATGCAACTTTTCCCCCCACAATAAGTTGGAATGTTAATACACGCGGATCTCTCCAATGCGAGATAAAATGATGAGGATTTCTCATATGAACCAGATATGTCTGAATGTAACCTTTAATCCATCTCGTTCTTTGTGCAAACCAATTGGTGGGACTGCTATTCGCCTCTTCATAAGTAGTTGAATCCATCACAGCTGTCGAGAATCCTTTTTTAACGATCCTCATTCCAAGATCACAGTCTTCGGTAACATTAAAAGAATCCCAGCCTTTAAGCTCTATAATATCTTTCTTTCTGAAATGGTTTGAAGTTCCTCCCAATGGAATCGGAGCCTTAATAGACTGAAGCCCAGTGAGCACTAAATCAAACCACAGTGAATACTCAGCAGTAAATACGCGGGTTAGAATATTTTGATGAGGATTATAAAAATTAAGTTTGGCTTGAATACATCTCACCTTAGGATCTGATTTTGCAAATGCCAAAACAGCTTTCTTAAGCTGATCCTTTTCTGGAATATCTTCAGCATCATAAACAACCACCATTTCTCCTGTTGCGTGCTTCAGACCATAATTAAGTGCTTTTGGCTTTGTCTTAGGAAGTGAATGAGGGACAACCACTACCTGGAAATATTTCGGAAGATCCATTCTCGCTACCTCAGCAATCGTCTGCTTATCATCTTCTTCAAGTAGTAACATCACCTGAAGCTTTTCCTTAGGGTAATCAATATGAGCCATAGCTCTAACAAACTGCGGTATAACTCTCCACTCATGGTAAAGCGGACACATAATTGTATATGATGGCAGCTTAGCCTCGTCTATTGCTTTCACATCTTCCGGTTTTACTTTAATTTCCGGGGGTTTATGAAAGCTTCTTATGATAAGAAAAAGATTAAAAAGAAGGTCAGCAAAATAAATTACGGTAAGAACAGCAATAAACGCTATGATCGTAGTTTTCCAGCTAATAAAAAAACTTATTACTAAGCTTAAAAGAAATGCTACTATTAAAATCTTCTGTACATCAGAAAGCCTGAAAAAAGCAGTCTCATGATGCGGCAAATCCGAGTGATGCACATATTGGCTTCCTCGGTGCTCGAATCCTTTTCCTTGGCCTTTGTCAAAATGTTCTACAGGATGTCCCAATAATATATTTTTCAAGTTAAACATCTAAGATTGGATTATATCCAACTATATCAAACTAGTCAACGATAACGACACAAAAAAAGAAGAACTAATTCAGGGGCTTGATCTTCTTCAAATTCCTCGGATCCATAATGAATCTATTCAGAATCTTATATGTATCATAATCAAAACGATACTCATAAGTCAAATCTTCTAGGCCGTCTGCTTCGTTCTTCAGGCTTCCCAGATAGCACCATTTGTCAATCACATGTAGCTCTTCTTTCTCTCCTATTTCTTTTATCACAACAGGACTCTCAAATCTCCAGGGCCTGATCTTTTTATTATAAAATCCTTCATCAAACCTCAGATTATACTTAAGATTAGTCTCAAGTCCTGCGCATGCTCCTTTACACTGATTCAAATGATAATAAAAGCAAACTCCAGAACCTTTATCCAACCCCAGCAAACGAGGACACAGATTATATTCTTTCGCAACTTTATAAAGAAATTCTTTTATCTGCTTTATAGTTCGAAAAACTCCCAAAATATTTTGAATTTCCGAAGTTGGTGTCTCATCTAATTCTTTGATCTCAATTATATTAAAACCGTCTTGATTTACGCGCTTAAGAAGTACCGGCATTTTGCGGGACTGTCTAAGCATACGATTAAACATAGGCTGATGACGCTTTATAAGAGTTGATTCAAGAAGAAGCGCGCCGAGCTCCCCTGCAGTCACTATAGCCTCGATCGAGACAATTTGGCGTGAAATTTTCATATCAGTGGAAGACAAATGATCGTTTGAGAAATGAGACAGAACGCGGTCCCTGATATTTACACTTTTTCCTATATAAAGGATCGATCCATTTTCTCCGTAAAAAATATAAACTCCGGGTGCGTCTGGTAAATCATCGATCAGATCTTGAGACAAACTTGATGGAAGCGCAGGTTTTTTAAGAACAATGCCTACAGCTTGATCAAATAATTCACTTTTTATTTCTCGCTGGGCAATATTATAAAATTCATATAAAACCTTGGCATCATCATAGGCGCGGTGCCTGTTAGCACATGTTAAACCAAACTTTTCAATTATAGAATCGAGGTTATATTTTTTCTGGTTAGGGTAAAGAAGTCTAGCAAGCTTAACAGTGCACATATGGGGACTTTTATATTTAATTCCTGCACGTCTAAATTCACTACGGATAAAACCATAATCAAAACGCGCGTTATGTGCTACAAATATAGAATCCTCAAGAATTTTTGAGAGTTCCTCTGCAATATCTTCAAAATACGGAGCATCTTCAAGGTCCGCTCCATATATTCCGGTCATGTTTTCTATAAATGGATCTACAAAGCCGCGGGGATTTATAAGAGTGTTAAATTCATGCACAAGCTGCCCGCCTGTAACCTTAAGAACACCGATCTCAATTATCCTGTTATATGCTGCATTTAAGCCTGAAGTTTCTACGTCTATGAAGCAAAGTGAGCGAGGCAGTTTCATTGTCTATAGAAAATATCACTAAAACATATTTTGGTCAAGTAAGTCATGGATATAGTACTTGACAACACGAATAAAAACGTATTATTCTAATAGTGTCCTGGTTATGCATGATTGGGACTTGCCAAAGAAGTTACTAGTACTTTAGAGGGACAAACCGGGAGGTTCTACTCACAAGGTAGGATTAGCCCAAAAATAAGCAAAGAGGCCTGCCCACAAGCGGACCTTTTTGTTTTAAGGAGACTTAAGTACTGCGAGGATTCTACCGCTTCACTGTTTTCTGCCATTTTTATTCCAATAAGGATTAGTAAGATAATTTTCTATTAAAAATACGGCGATCCCCGAAAATAATAGCAATTCAAATATCTCAGGGATAAATACTATTACCCTATCAAGTGACGCAGCGTAAAAAATTACCATGGGGGCGAAGAAAAAGAAATAATAAAATCCCGGTACAAAAAGTCTGATTGTGTTTTTGTTAAAATATTTCGTCAAGAGCGGTACAAGAATAAATGCAAAAGTCATATAATAACTAATAAAAAGCTGAAACGTGAAAAAATACCTTTCAATTGCAGTAATGTTATGAACACTTATTTCACCTTGTCTGTTTATTACCATAAGATTCTCTGGAGTTGCAACATTCAGTAGTCTTTGTCCCCATGATATCTCCTCTCCTGCTATAAAAATAAAACCGAAAGCTGCTATAGCAAAACCAATAGCTAATAATCTTTTATTTTTGCCAAAGAGCTTGTATGAAATAAGAAGAGATACAATAGCAGAAATCAGAAGTGAAATGAATTGCAGCCACTCCACGGGTCCATCTTCTGCAAGAGATCTTTTCAATACATCAAACGGCCATGAAAACATCAGCACAAAAAATAAACCTAATACAACAGGTGCAAAACCAATCAAAGCCTTTTTGTATTTTGAAAAGAAGATATTGGGCATATTTAAAAGCCATAATAATCCAAATCCTGCACCTAGAAATCCCATTTGGTCATAATTAATTCTCGTGTAGGAATAAACCAGGTTCGCATGTATTACGTTATCCAGAAAAGAAAAAAGAATAGAAACTAAAATCAAAAAGATTGAGCTAACTGCGAAAAGCTTTGTAACTCTGTCCGGAAAAAATGGGTTTTTATGTATTAGCCTTATAAATGCAGCAAGCAATATCCCTGAAAAAAGTATGGTGTTTGAAGTAAAAATAAATTTTTGCTGTACTAGATTGGAAGAACCTGTCAAGTCAGGCAGCTGCAAAAGAATAACTGCTAGAACAAATAGTTTTATAAATAAGCTTTTTGATAACCGAAAACTCACTACCAATGATTATAACCAATTTTATAGAACGAAGACAAATATACGAGTCAAACTAATTGCTGGAAGCTGAATCAGAAACCATAATACTAACCGCGTTTTCAAACTCTAGTAAGGATTTATTATCAACTTTTAAATTAACTTCAGCAAAATCTGTCATTCCAGCTGAATCGCGCCATTTATCTTCATATTCTTGTATTTGACTTCCTAACAATACGAGCAGACAGGAAGTAAAAAGTACAGCAATAATTACTCCGTGTTTTGCTTCTTTTACTCCGATCCAGGCAAAAAAAGATGAAACGAGAGGAAGAATAAAAAGAAGAGAATAAATTGTGATCTGATCAAACGCTGCCAAATTCTGAGTATAAATATAGACTAAAAGCGGGACTATAGCTAAAAAAGAAAGGAATATTGCAACATATCTATCTTTCATAAATAGAATTACAAATCCTATAAATGCAGGGATATAAAAAAAGATGGATGTTTTTGCAAAAATCGTAATGAGGCTACTCAGTTGTCCGATATTTCTATCTATAATCTGATTTTCTATTTGAAGCGTTAGATTATCAAATTGTTTATTCACATAAAACCCTATGCCTACAATCAAAACAAAAAGGAGAATTAAAACTTCTTCGAGTCTTTTTCTATTATATTTATATGCGTAAATTATAGCTCCCAGAATTATAAACGGGATGATCATGAGAGCTGTATATTTTGTTAGAATTGCCAAAATTAAAAATATAATTATTGCAAAAAAATACTTATTATTGGTTTTGGTTTGAAGATATTTCTGAAGAAAAACAATTCCCGTAAGCAAAAATGTAAGAGACAAAACATCACTGATTGCTGTCCTGCTTAAGAAAATAGGCAATGGACTTGCCGCGAAAAGTGCAGCTGCAAAAATCCCGTTATGTTTATCTGTTTTCACGTTTTTAAATAATTTAAGTTTTTTTACTACAACATAAAATAGATAAACACAAATAGTCCCAAGAATTACATTTATAAAACGCGCTCCAAATACTCCTCCAATCTCAAACCCTATCGCTGTAATAGTAGGATATAAAAGAGACCAGCCACCCATCCATAAATAAGGATCTAAATTAGAGAGATTACCATTAAAAGATTCCAGTCCAAGCCTTATGTAAATCGCTTCATCACGAAAAAGAGAATTTGAATTAAGATTAAATACTCTTAAAATAAATGCAAAAATAAGAACTATGACTAGCAAAATATTTGGGCCATCCGAGAATATTTTTCTCGCGGATTTAATACGCTTTCGAAATTTAGCCTTGATCTTTTTCATGCAGGGATTATAGCATGATAACGCGTTATTTGATTAGCCCCAGTTTGCAATCTAATTCTAATATATTGGAGCATTTGGAAGCTCTATAAATTTGACACAAATAAAAATTTGTAAGAATATGAATTCAGTGGCTAGAAAATTAAAAAAAACAAAATAGTTCTGTTTGGGTCATGAAGCTTCTTGGATCTTTATTTGTAGCAATAATTGTGCGAATTATGAATATAATCCAAGTGCGGATTCAGAATATTCAAAATGTTATTGGGAGAAGCAAACAGACTTATCTCAAATGACGTGACAAATTCAGAATTCTATCAAAAACAATGTGGAGAAATCTCTGAAACAACCTAATAACTACTTAATTAGATTATTAATTTAAGCTACATTGGCCTGCGGGCACATTAACCTGTACTTCCTCAAACCCGGCGAATAAGAACAATTGCCTTATGCGATCTATTGCGTTTCTCTGTGCGTCTACCAGGATTCCCGCATCACAAGCAGCCTGTGTTATTGAGTCTTCAGCGGCCAGTCTAGCCTGAGATTCCAAATCTTTATTTGCCTGGCTAAGATATCCCTGAGACCGATCATAAACCTTAGTCTTGGAGTTATCAAGAGAACTGCTTAAAATTATAGGCGCTGGCAAATTTACAGTTAGTTTTTTACCCCGTATACTTACATCCTTATCTTCTATTTGAGTCAAATTCACTCCTGCGGTAACTTTTCCATTTGCAACTAAAAGTAACTTATCACCAAATAATAAATTCTGAACGAAATTACCTTCCTGACCTGCTTCAACAATTTTTTCCACCGAATAAGATGCTGTCTCTAAATTACCCAATGATTGTATTTCTTTAATTACGCTTGGTCTGGATAAATCAATTGTCGCTTCAGGACGTGAGAAAGGATTATTAATATTCAGTAGCCCTAGTACAACTATAGTTGATACAACAGCAACGATTAAAAGGATAATATGCGATTTAAAGTTATTTATCATAATAAACTAATTATAGATTATCGTTTAGTTAATATTCAAATGAATATTTGCTTACTGTCCCAGCTTATAGTATAATTCGCGCCTATGTTCGAGAATATTAAATATGGATTGCTTTTGGTAGGAGTTGTGGGTGGAATTGCGATAGCACCCCAAGCTATATCCTCCCTATTACACGTTCCTCCAAATGAACCGCCAGTAGCAGAGGCTGAAAGCTTTGATAATAGAAATTCCTTCTATAGATCTGATTTAGATTGTGCTGATTTTTCATCACAAGAAGAGGCACAGGATTTTTTTGAAGACCATGGATCAGATGATCCGCATCGACTGGACGGTGACTCCGACGGATATGCCTGCGAACTTAACTAAGCCCCTCGAAGCTAGTTTATTTTCTTTTGGTAACGGGCAAAACATCAAATTCATCTTTAATTTCTCCAAATACTTTCTCAAGTATATCTTCAAATGCTATTACACCTATTTTCTTATCTTTTCCTTCTGTTACTACCGCTATGTGAGACCCCATTTTCTTAAGCACAAACATTGCATCATCTATCTTCATCTTGCTATCTACTGCAGATATCGCTCTTATTATCTTTAAATCCTTTAGTCTTTGCTCGTTTTTAGAAATTTTTATTACTTTTAATATATCTATAAACAAATGCTTTTTATCTATTGCTATCATTTTTAAATAAATATCTTTTACATGAACAAATCCAATGATATTGTCCTTAGTCTTATCATAGACAGGATACCTGCTGTGATGATAATTTCTTGTAACTTTCATAACTTCTGTCATTGAGTCATTCAGATCAAATGCAATAACTTTACTTCGTGGTATCATTATTTTCTTAACTGTAATATCACTTAATTTAAATACGCTATTTATCATGTCTACATCTTCTTTTTCAAAAGTCCCTTCATCGATTCCTTCAGATAATAAAAGGTTTACTTCTTCACGGCTTATGCTATTCTTACTGCTCTTAGGATCTTGTTTTAATATTCTCAGCACTATATCTGTCGACAAAGTTAAGAAGTAAACAACTGGAATAGTTAAGAGAGATAATATTTTCATTGGAAATGCTGCAAACATAGCGATAGTCTCAGGATGCTTGAGAGCAATTCGCTTAGGTACTAGCTCTCCGAATATAAGTGAAAAAAAAGTGATAAGCGTTACAACAATTCCTAAAGCGATAATCTCACTATATTTATCCAATATTCCTGCATCACTGAGAGTATTTGATAATGGACGAGTTATAGCTTCTCCTGCAAATGCACCGGATAGAATCGCGATGAGTGTAATTCCTACTTGGATGGTAGACAAAAAGTTATTTGGGCTTTCTGTTATTTTTAAAGCTTCTTTCGCTCTTTTATTTCCCAGGACAACTTCTTGCTTCAATCGTGATTTTCTTGAAGTCACAATCGCCATTTCAGACATTGCCAAGAGTCCGTTTAGGAGAATTAAAACCGCAATAAATAAAATTTCCATTCTGCAGATTATATCAGGTTTGGTTAAACGGAACGATTAAGTATAAGCTTATTATTTAATTGATAAGAATAAGCTGAGATGAATAAAAATTTAATTTCTAATTTTAAAATATTTATTAAATCCAATAAGCTTTCTCAATACCTCGATATGTATTCCGCTGGATTTTTTTACAATTATTCCATCCCCTTCTATTACTTTTGCGATTAATTTCTTCTGATCATCCAGAATAGGCGGAAGTTCAAATGGAGAAAAGAATTTTACTTCTGAAACTTCTGGCGAAGCTTTAAATTTACCACCCATATAAATTCCTACAAACGGAATGTCAATTCTGGCATCAAGTTTATCTGACCAGATTGGTAGTCTTTTTTTTATTTTTACATTTAAATTTGATTCTTCTTTAATTTCCCTGACTAAAGCTGCCTCTGGATGCTCTTTTGCTTTCACATACCCTCCAGGTAGGCTCCATTCAATTGCTCTATAAGTATGTTTTAAAAACATAATCTCATTTTCGTCATTTAAAATAATTCCAGTCACGCCCACAAGAAAGCTATCCTGAGAACGTCTCATTAAGGCCAGTTGTAATTTAGTGGGTATTCTTAATAGCTTCCACAGCTTATGTGCCAGATTTTTTATTGTGTGCATATTTAAGCGTATAACGCTAAGTTATTTATGAGACTAGGAATAAATTATACCTCAAACTCTTCATTGATTTTAGGCATGTAAATTTCAAGCTTACTTTTACTTTTTAAAATATTGGCAAAATCATTTCTTTCCACGTCTTCTCCATGAACTAAAAATACTTTCTGTACTCCTTTTATATGCAGTATCCAATTAAGCAATTTGCCTTGATCTGCATGCGAACTTAGTGATTTAATTTCTCTTGTACTAGCTTTTATATTAATATTTTTTTCTTTTATTCGAGCTTTTCTAGCTCCTCCCAATATTTTTCTGCCTAGTGTTCCTTCTGCCTGATAGCCGACAAATAAAACAGTGGTATCACTTCGATCTATATAGTTAAGTGCGTGGTATAAAATTCTTCCCCCGCTCATCATTCCAGATCCTGCAATAATCACCTTAGGCTCATTCGCTTTTAAAATTTCCCTGCTGTCACGGCTATCCTCTGTAATAACCAATCCTTCAAATCTAAATGGATCATCACTGTGAGAAATAAGCTCATCATTGTAATAATCTTTATATTGTCTAAAAACTGTGGTCGTTCTAATACCCATGGGGCTATCCAAAAACACCGGGGTATCACTTCGTATTTTATTTTCACTTTTTAGATGATTAATTCTATGCAAAATTTCCTGAGTTCTTTCTACAGAAAAGGCTGGTATAAGAAGCACTCCTCCCCTTTTCTCAATTTTATTTATCTCTTCTTGCAGAATGAGGGAGGGTTCATCATTTGGGTGAGCTCTGCTTCCATAAGTTGTCTCCATCACCACAACATCAGCAGAATCAATCAGCTCTGTAGGACGAACTATGTCCTGAGGAGTATTTCCCAAGTCTCCGCTAAATACAAAAGTTTTCTTCGAAAGTGTATCTTTAACAATTATTGATGAAGCACCCAAAATATGACCTGCATCTTTAAAATTCACTATAAAATTTTCAATAACTACCTCTTTACCATACTCCACAGTCTCTATAGCCTGAATCGTTTTATAAACATCATCCAGATTATAAAGAGGAATATGCTTTACGTCTTCAGCTTGAATTCCGGCAGCATCATTTAAAATGATCTCAACTATTGCCATGGTGGGAGGAGTCATATAAATTTTCCCTTTATATCCCCCTTTAATAAGAAGAGGTAGTCTTCCGCAGTGATCCAGATGAGCATGTGTGAGAAATACACCTTTTATGCCTGCTGGGTCAAACCCCAGCTTGTCATAATTTAGTTCTTCTTTATCTGTTGTCCCCTGGAACATTCCAAAATCGATGAGAATTTTATTTTCGTTTTCTGAGGTAATTAAAAAATTGGATCCGGTCACCATTCCCGCCGATCCCATGAATTTAATTTTAGGCATTACTAAAATTATATGGGTTAATAAAACTTTTTACCAGAAGAGATTAGTTATTTAGTTCTTCTGCTTATATACTTTTTCTTAAAAGCTTATTGACCAATGAGGAATGTCTATCTCCATTATTATTTTCATCATTTAATTCCTCAATTTCCAAAAAGCTCTCGCCCCTATCAAGAGAATCCAAAATTTGTACATATCTATAAAATACTGCATTTGTCCATCCGAATCCGGATTGATTTGCATAATGAAAGTCTGAAGGTAAATCGTCACTTAACGCGTTCCTCTTTTCGAAAAAAGTATTATGCTTCTCAAATATTTTTGACCATGCAGATAGCGAACTCTGCATAATTCTTTTTGCCTCCTCAAAATAGCCATATTTCAATAATCCTGTCACAACAAGATATTCGACGGGTGGCCATACATACGGATAGTCCCATTGCTTTGGATTTAAAAGATTTTGAACAGCGACCCTATATCTTATGGGAACATCAGATAAATCAGCCTTTGGAGCTAATGACTCTTTTGCTGTTATCACAAGTCCTGACTTTGTTTCGAAATACTTTAGCTTTTTTACCATTTTTTCAGCTTGTTCCTTTGTTGCAAGACCTGCCCATAACGGTACGAAACCCGCAAGAGAAAGAAAATTGCTCTGTCTATTATGTTTATAATTATGGTCAAAGAAAAAACCATCTGATTCGTTCCAAAGATATTTATTAATAAGTGCTTTTCTGGAGTTAGAACGCTCTATCCATTTATCAGATTCTTTTTTATCTCCGATATATTCCGAAATCTTCGCAAAATCTATCTCATATTTATAAAGCATTGAATTTAAATCAATTGGCAAAAACTCATTGCATCTGTTATAAAATCTTGAAGTAAAATCCCATCCTGACTCAAGCTCCGAAGAATGAGCATATCCTACATCCCTATCACCATATCGGTTCAAACCAGTCTCAGGAATTTTATGATAAAACAAATTATCTGGATCATCCCATACCTCAAAATATTCTCTTTTTGCAACTTCATAGGCATTTATTAACCAGTCCTTTAAAGATTCCCGATCTTCAATTCTTCTCTTAATCCTATTTTTATTCATATACCTATAATACGGACCGTTATAGGTATCAATTATCATAGACGTTAATAAAGGCGGTTGAGATCTTCCTGAAGAAGCCGGTGAATTAAAATTTGGAATTACACCATAATTATTAAAAAGGTAAATAAAATTATCCACCATATCTTTTAAAAGCCACTCTCTTTTTGTACCTATCATACCTCTCAACATAAAAAATGAGTCCCAGTAAAAAAGGTGTTTGAATTTTTTGTCATTTGGAGTAACAAAAGCATTCGGAACATTCCAGATTTCTTTTGATTTCTTACTTCGCGATCCTGTAATAATAAGCTTCTTCCAGGGGGAGGCTCTATCAGGTTTTACAATTATCTTATCCCAATAAGAATCGATATACTTAAGGCAACTTTTATACTTCTGGGCATACGTCATAAATACTAGATTAACACCAGTTGAAATCTATGACAAGCTATCATAAATTTTGTGTATGAGGAAAAATTAATTCTTCTGTCTTAGAAATGCAGGAATGTCCCAGACCTCTTCATCATTTTTCTCTTGAGGAGCTGAGCCTGGCATATTATTCGGAGCCTGATTTTGATTATTTTGTTCAGGTTCCTGGTTTTGAACATTCTGACCATAATTACTATTTACATTATTATATTGCGGTTGTGGATTTGGAGTGATAAATTCTCGCATAGTTTGTCTTGCAGTATCAAACCCTGTGGCGATAACTGTAATTTTCATTTGATCGCGCATAGACTCATCAATTGTTGCTCCAAAGATAATATTTGCGTCACTATCAGCCGCTGAGGCAATAATCTTTGCTGCCTCATCTACCTCATTCATTGTAAGATCAGGTCCTCCAATGACATTAAACAAAACTCCTCGTGCGCCATCCATGGTTATCTCAAGAAGCGGAGAAGCAATAGCAGATCTTGCTGCAGCTTGTGCCCTATTTTCTCCGACTCCAGTTCCAATACCCATAAGACTTGACCCTGCGTTTTGCATAATCGTTCTAACATCAGCAAAGTCTACGTTAATAAGACCAGGCATGGTTATGAGATCTGAAATTCCCTGCACACCCTGAGTAAGAACTGAATCTGCTACCTTAAATGCTTCAAGAAGAGAAAGCTTTTTATCTACAACATCTAGGATTCTTTGATTTGGGATAACGATAAGAGTGTCTACCTTATCTTTTAATTGCTCAATTCCCTCTTCTGCTGAAACCATTCTGCGAGTACCCTCAAATGTGAACGGCTTAGTAACAACAGCTACGGTTAGCGCCCCAATCTCCTTTGCAGCACGAGCTATTACAGGAGTTGCGCCGGTTCCTGTTCCGCCTCCCATTCCTGCTGTTAAGAAAACCATATCAGTGCCCTCCAAAATATCCTTTAATTTTTCATATGACTCTTCTGCTGCCATTTCTCCAACCTCAGGATTTCCGCCGCTTCCCAAACCTTTAGTATGCTCTTCACCTATCTGAACCTTGGTAGCAGCCTGGTTTAGAAGTAAACTCTGCGCGTCAGTATTTACTGCAATAAAGTCTACGCCTTGGATTGAGGATTGGGAGATCATGGAGTTAAGAGCATTGCTTCCGCCGCCGCCAATACCCATCACACGGATCTTAGCAAAATTAGTTGTTTGAGGCTTGATGAGCATAGTCCAAGAATCGTACCAGATGACTTTTCTTTTTGCAAGGGCATGATTAGCGTAAAGTAATCACTTAACCCTTAACGGTTGACGCTATTACCCCTATGGAATAAAAGATTTAATTAGATCGACAAACTTTTTCGGAAGTTTTCCAGCTCTGAATTGTGGAATTCCCCCGGGAAGTTTCATCTTGAATGATGAGGTTGATTCTATACCAAGAAGCGCACCGTAAATGGTCAAACCAACCACATCTGAAAATGGGGTATCCTGAATTTCATCAATAATTCCCTTCATATCCTGCGGCTCACCAACCCTGACAGGCATAGCAAGCATTCTCTTTGCAGATTCTATCGCTCCAATTGTTCTTGCTCCTCCGCCTGTTATAACGAGTCCCGACGGAGTCTGGCCGCCAAATCCTGATTTCTTAATTTCAAGGCCTACCATAGTAAAAATTTCGTTGAGTCTTGGACGGATAATCCCATCTACCAATGTTTTTTGAGAAACTTTATTTAATTGCTCAGGCAAACCCAAGGATCCCAAGTCTACCTCATCTGCTGCTTTTTTGTCTTTTGGTTCTTCAATATTTAGGGCGTCTTCATATTTGAGGATTTTCTTAGGAGGCTTTGAGAGGAATAATTTCACCTTTTCAGCGGATTCAAGTGAGATTCTAAGCCCGATTGCCAGGTCATTTGTAATATGCCGGGCTCCTATTGGAAGAACTGATGAATAAGCTACTGACCCATCTATGTAGATAGAAATATCAGTTGTTCCAGCGCCAATATCTATTAGTACCACGCCAAGTTCTTTTTCTGTTTCGGATAAAACCGCCAAACCAGAAGCGTACCCTGAGAAAACCATTCCCTCCACATCTACTCCTACCTGTGAAAATGCTTTTTCTAGATTTCTGACTGCAGGGCTTCCTGCTGTTACGATATGCGTTTCAACTTCAAGCCTGGTACCTGTCATTCCGACTGGATCTTTTATTCCTTCCTGTCCGTCCACAGTAAAGCTTCGCGGCAAAACATGAATTATTTCCCGGGTTGAGGGCATGGATACAGCTTTTGCGGCATCGATTACTCGAGTTACATCGCTATGTGCTATCTCCCCCTCAGGCTGAGAAACCGCTACAACGCCTCTAGAGTTCTGTGATTCAATATTGCTTCCTCCAATTGAGGCTATAACTCGACTTACCGAAACCCCGGCCATTCTCTCTGCTGCTTCAATAGAAGTATTAATCGCAACAACAGCCTCTTCAATATTTACGATCTGTCCTTTTTTTATTCCTGCAGAATTGATCTCGGATACTCCAAGAACATTCACTGCTTCATCTATCCTTGCAATGATCGTAACTATTTTTGAGGTTCCTATGTCTACTCCAACTACAATTTTTCCTTCAGTCATTTTTTTACAAACTAATTATAGGCTTTTGATACCTAAAATCTAAACGCTTCAGCGCCTTTCCTTCTATTTTAAGCTGAGAAAGGATTAGTTGTAAAGAGGACAATTGTTGATCAATATTTTTACTCGGATCAATAATCACCTCTCCGCCGCTTTTTAGCAAGATTTTATATGTTAAATCTTTTACGGTAGAAAATGATTCATAGGAAATATTCTTCTCTTTTAGCTTTTTCTCAAAGCTTGCATTTGATGAAATTTGGTTCTTAGACAACGGGCTAACAATTGGCTTTGGTTTTTCTATAAAAGCCATGTATACGAGAAATAAATTTAAAAACAAAAGACCTGCAAAAATTAAAAATATTCCGAGTCTTCTTTTTGAGGCTTTTTTCTTCTCTTTCTTAGTGATTGTTCGCGTGAATTTCATAAATTATTTCAACAATCCTTGCTGCTGAATTTTTGGGGAAGTGCTTTGCAGAATCTTTTATCTTATATTTATCAATATTTTCAATCATCAACTTTACTAAGATTAAAAAACTTTCGGGAGTAAGATTTTTTTGCTCTACCACTTCTCCGAGTCCCAGATTCTTAACCATAGCTGCATTTTTTTGCTGCTCATTCTTTTGTCCTCCAGGAAGTGGAATAAGAATCGCAGGCTTTTTAAGAACAATTATTTCAGAGACAGAATTTATTCCTGCACGGGAAACAATAAGAGTAGATGCCTTCATAATACTTCCCACCTCCTCAGGAGAAAAAAATTTCGCTAAAATATATTTATTTTTTTTACTGCCATTCATGCCGTCCCGTAAAATCTCAAGCTTATCGAAATCTTTAAATTCTGTTGCCCCTCCCGTCTGATGTACTACTGTAAATTTCTCAAGAAGTTCACCAAGGCATCCCAAAATAAGCAGGTTAATAAAATGAGATCCTTGACTCCCTCCTGTTATATAAATAATCGGATCTTTAAACTCTGTAGCAAACTTTTTTCCAGGAGCTGTAATTGCATTTCTTATCGGATTTCCTGTAAGAGTGGTTCTTTCACTTGGAAAATATTTTGCGGAAGTAGGAAATGAAATACAAATTTTATCTGCAAATTTTGCACAGAGCTTATTTGCAGCCCCTGCTTCCAAGGTCTGCTCATGAATTACAACTGGAATCTTCAAAGCTTTAGCAGCAACAATTACAGGAAAACTGACGTATCCGCCAAAACCTACTACAACATCAGGCTTAATTTTTCGAAGAGCTTTATACGACTGAAGGAAGCCGATCGGAACTTTAGAAAGAGATATTAAAGTACGGGCTGTAATCTGCCTTTGAACTCTTCCGGTTTTCAAATTTATAAATGGAATTCCTTTTTCATTTATAGTCTGGTATTCAAGAGATGTTGCCCCATCGTTTTCCATCGCGAATTTACGCCCGATATAAACTACCTCTGCGTCAATTGGCAAGGCCTCAATTACAGAAAGTGCCGGGGTAAGATGTCCTCCGATTATCACTATTTTCATATTTATGATTCTATCAAAAACTAACTTTTTATTTTTACATGATGTTGACTGCTTTGTCTTGAAATATTTAAAAGAATTCCAACCGAGACAAGATTAATAATTAATGCTGAGCCTCCGTATGAAATAAATGGCAGAGGAACACCAGTTAAAGGAAGTAAAGCAGTTTGAGCAGCAATATTTACGACTGCTTGAATTCCTAAAAACGAAGTGATGCCTGCAGCGAGTAATTTTCCAAAAGAATCTTTTGCACGAAGTGCTATATAAAATCCGCGATAGACAACAAAGAGGAATATGCCAAGCAGAAGAAGAACACCAAAAAATCCGATCTCTTCAGCAATAATTGCAAAGATTGAGTCAGTTGTTGCCTCAGGCAGATATGAGTATTTCTGAAGTGAATTTCCAAGCCCTACCCCAAAAAGACCTCCAGAACCCAAAGCAATTAAAATTTGATTTAGATGATATGACGATCCTTGAACATTTTCCCCCGGATTTAAGAATGTAGTAAGTCTTGCTAATCTATACGGCTCAAGGATTATCATCGCAAGTGCCCCAAGCCCCACAACCGGAGCCATCGCCAGAAGATGAAGAACATTACCTCCAGAAAGAAAATAAAGAACTACTGAAATACCCATGATAATCATAGTAGTTCCCATGTCTGGCTGAAGCATAACTAATCCAAGAACCAGACCAATCAATAACAAAAAGGCAATAAATCTTCCCTTCTCCTTCGTCGAAAACCATGCTGCTAAGTAAACAGTTAACGAAAGCTTTACGACTTCAGAAGGCTGAACAACAAAAAATCCTAGGTTAATCCAGCGCCTAGCTCCGAGCGCCGAAATTCCAACCCCCGGAATAAGCACTACAAGAAGTAAAATTATCGAAAAAATAAGAAAAGGAAGAGCTAGATTATAAAGTCTGTGATAATCAAAAAATGAAACTATAGTTAATGCAGTAAAACCCAAAAACACCCACATTGATTGATCTTTTGCATAGCTATATTTATCTCCGAAATCTCTAAAAGCAACGTAGCTCGAAGCATCATAAATCATATATAGACCGAAGAGGGTTAAAAGGATTACGGCTGCAAGTAGGGCAAAATCAGCTTTTCGCATTTCTTAAATTATTATAACAGCATGAAGAAAATTAGGTAAGAAGAGCTATGTAGAGTCCAAGAACTGCAAAGAGAAATCCAAATAACCAGAAACGCATAACAATCTTCGGCTCTTCCCATCCTTTTTTCAAAAGCAGTAAATGAAACGGTGCCGCGGGAAATATTTTTCTTCCAAGATACTTTTTTGATAAAAGCTGAATCAGAGATGATCCAACCTCAATAATAAATACTCCTCCTATGACTGCAAGAGCCAATATTTTACCAGATAATAAACCAATTACTGCGAGACTCGCTCCTAGCGACATTGACCCGACATCTCCCAGCCAGATTCTCGCTTTGAAAATATTAAAGTATAAAAACGCAGCAACGCTCCCCATAAGAACTGCGATAAATATTCCAAGTGTCGAGTCAAGTTGAGTTGACGAAATAGCAAGAAAAGCTCCGAGACAGATCAAAAGAAGTCCTGATGCAAGACCATCAAGCCCGTCTGTGATATTGAATGCATTTACGAATGAGACAATAGCTGTTGCCGCCATAATTATATAAAAATATCCAAGATCAAGCTGACCGAATCCGCTGATGAATACTGAGGCGTAACCTAACTTGAAATACATAATACTTGCGATAATAAGAGCTAGAATCCACTGAATCAAAAACTTATATCTAAACCGCAAGCCAAAAAAATGATATTTACTCGGATCACCAACCAGCTTTTTTAGATCATCATAAAAACCAAGAATTCCAAAACCTATAAGAGAAAAAAGTAAAACAACAACTTCCCAAATCTTTGCTTCCACACTAAAAATCCCATAGCTCCAAAGCGATAAAATTGTAACCACTCCAATAATTAATGCTCCACCTCCAAAAGGTGTTCCAACTTTCCACTGATTATATTTATCAAATACAGGAGTAGGCTTGTTAAACATATCCCGGGTGTTTTGTTTTTGGCGACGTAATTTTATTTTATAGAGGAAATCTATGAAAGGAACAATAAGTACTCCTGTAAAAAAGAGCGAGAGCAGAGTTAAGCCCAATAATTGTTCCATCGATATTAATTATAGCCTTATAAATAGCATTATACAAATTAAGACGAGATGCCTGCAGTTGTTTTTGTGTAGAGCTCTTCAGCCTCTTTTAACTCATCTCCTGTATTAACTCCACGCCATGGAATATTTCCTCCTCTTATCCCTTGGACTTTATCTTTATTTGAGATAGCAATTTCGACTAAACTCATTAAATAATACTCTCCTGTTACAAGACTTTTTGGAACTTTTGAAAGATATTTTCTTAAAAAGCTTACATTAAATAAATAACATGCTGGATTGATTTCATTTATTTTTCTTTGTTGATCAGTAGCATCTTTTTCCTCAACAATCGCTGTAACCTCCCCATCCTCCCTCACTACGCGACCTAATCCATGGGGATTTTCCACATCAAGAGTTAAAAATGTTATTGAGTTACCATTTGAAGTATGTTCAGAAAGTAATCTATTTAAAATTTCTTTTGTATAAAAAGCTGAATCATCACCGTTAAGAATGAAGACGTCAGTTACATCTTCTGGCAAAACTTTTAAACCTTGAAGAGCTGCGTGCGCAGTTCCCAATCTTTTATTTTGCTCAGCATATAAAACGTTATTGTCGAAGAGACTTTTTACAGAATCTTTTGCAAATCCAATTACAATAACAATTGGATTAAGCGCCATGTCTTCAAGAAGATGAACCACATGCATAATCATCGGCTTTTCGCCTAGCATATAAGTAACTTTATTTGTTTTTTTAGCTTTCATTCTGCTGCCTTTTCCTGCCGCAAGAATTATCGCGCCCGTCTTATTCATTTGACACTCTCCTTATATCTGCTCCAAGACTATTAAGCCTGTTCTCAAATTTTTCGTAACCTCGATCCAAATGCTGAATCTCTAAAATTACACTTTGCCCTTTTGCAGCTACAGCTGCAAGAACTAAAGTCGCACCTGCTCTTAAGTCTGTAATTCTAACTACACCATTATGAAGTTTTGTAGGACCAGTGATTTTTGCAGCGTGTTTGTTGGATTTTTTATCATCTTCAATATTAAAATTATAAAAATCTTCTGGATTTACTACTTCAGGATTAAATAGCTGTATATCAGCTCCCATTTTCCTAAGCTGTTCAACATAACTAAATCTGCTCTCATAGACTCTCTCATGGATAATGGACTGTCCATTTGCTTGAGTCATAAGGACTGCCCAAGGAGCTTGCCAATCAGTCATGAACCCAGGATACGGAGTTGTTTCCATGTCAACTGCTTTAATTTGTCCTTTATAATAAAATCTAATATCATTCCCTCTTTTTTCAATTCCCACTCCTGCTTCTTCCATCTTCTGGAGGAAAGCAGAAAGATCACACTTCCCTATATCTCTAATAGTAACGTCTCCATCTGTAATGATTGCTGCAATTGCGAGCGTTACAACTTCATTCCTATCTGGCCCGACTTTAAATTTCGCTCCACTTAGTTTTTCGACCCCTGTAATTTCAATCGTTCTTGGATCCAATTTTTTAATTTTTGCGCCCATTAATCCTAGAAGATCAATAAGCTCGTCTATTTCAGGCTCCTGCGCCGCATTTCGAAGAATTGTAGTTCCTTTTGCCAGTACCGCTGCCATAAGAAGCGTTTCTGTTCCTGTATGTGTACTTTTTTTGAAAGTATAATCAATTCCACTAAGGCCATTCGCTGCTTTCATATGAAAAAACCCATCATCGCTTCTATACTCCACCTTAACACCCATTTTTTCCAGGCCTTCAATCGTTCTATCAATCGGGCGCGATCCGATTCTGCATCCACCAGGATTTGGAATGATTGCTTCCCCAGCTCTTGCTAAAAGTGGCGCCATAAACATAGCTGAAGTTCTTGTCTCTGCTGCTCTCTCTAGGGCAATTTCATGCTTAGAAAATTCCGCCATCTCTATGTAAATAGTATGGTCTAAGACTTCAACTCTTCCACCAATCTCACAAGCAATATCAGTCATCACGAAAAGATCCGAAATCAAAGGAATATTCTCAATTTCTACTTCTTCAGAAGTTAAGCATGCAGCTACGATAGCCTTTAAAGCCATATTTTTAGCTCCAGAAACTTTTACTTCTCCAGCTAATTTCCTGCCTCCATTTACAATAAATCTATCCATTTAATAATCCTTCACCGATCTTATAAATATCCCCTGCGCCCATTGTAATTACAACTGCTTGTGGGGGATAATTTTGAGAAGAAATGTATTTTACCACATCAGAGTTTTTAAGGAAATATGTAGCATTTTTACCCCTATTTTTTAAATCTTCAACAATTAATCGGGAGGAAAAGTTTTTATCAATTGGCTCTCTAAATGATGGAAATATTTCCGTAATGATTATTTCATCGCTATCATCAAAAGACGCGACAAAATCATTGAATAGAGTTTTAGTTCTGGAGTACATGTGAGGCTGAAAAATAGTTATGACTCTGTGCTTGGGGAAACTTTTTCTAAATGCTGATAGAGTTTCTTTAATTTCAAGCGGATGGTGAGCATAATCATCATATAATAAGCCTCCACCTGGCAAATTGCCAATAAACTCTGCTCTTCTTTTAGTTCCCTTAAACGCTGAAAGACCTTTTTTAATTTGATCGATAGACAAGCCCAACTCAAGACAAACTGCTATCGCACCAAGTGCATTCTTGGCATTATATTCTCCAAAAACTCCTATTGAAAACTGACCGAGGATTGTCTCGCCTGACTTAACCCAAAAAAACATCCTATCCTTGTCAAAGCTAATTCTCTCAAGAATGTATTCATTGTCCGGGGAAATTCCATATGTTTTCTTATGTCCTCCAAACATTGAGATAAAGCTTCTATTTTCCATTCCGTCACCACATATAACCAATGATCCATCTTGCGGCAATTTCTGAGTAAACTTTAGGAATGCGTCTTTTAATGAATCCAGGGAATCATAAACATCCGGATGATCAAAATCAATGTTGGTAATAAGAATTATTTTCGGATTCTGGTATAAGAATTTAGGAGTTCTGTCATTCTCAACATCTGCGAGATATTCATCTGCTTCTGCTACAAAATAACTTCCCCGGCCAAAATGTCCTGACGCTCCAAGAGATGGAACTTCACCTGTACCAATTACGAAAGATGGATCAAGCTTATTAACAGACAGAATTGTTGCAATAATTGCAGTTGTCGTAGTTTTTCCGTGTGATCCCGCGACGGAAATTCCAAGATATTTTTTACCAAGAATTTCTCCGGACTGAAGCTTACCTAACGCTTCTCCTTGTGTCAGAACTGGAATATTTTTTTCCTTTGCGCACTGTACTTCAATATTTTCAAGTCCTCCATGCGCTCCGGTAGTAATCACCAGATCCGGATCTATAATATGGGACTCTTCAAATCCGACAAAAGGGGTTATTCCAGCTTTTTTTAATTCATTATCAGTTATAAACGTGTCAGAAACATCAGAACCGGTAACTTCAATTCCCGCTTCTTTTGCAATAATAGCTAACGGTGCAACACCTACTCCTTTTATTCCGACAAAATGTATTTTTCTTATCTTACTCATTTCCTTGTTTTTATGGCATTCTCAATTACTTTATACTCACTCCATTCATATTCAGTATTTCCATATGTCATAGACTTTTCATGCGCTTTTCCAGTTATAAGAACCAGATCTCCAGGTCCTGCCATTTCTATTGCTGCTTCAATTGCATTTTTACGATCCGCTAATTTAAAAACTTTTGCATCTTTTTTCTTAATACCAGAGGCTATATCTTCAATAATATTATTTACGTTTTCTTTTCTGGGATCTTCTGCTGTAAGAAATAAAATATCGGCATATTTGGAAGAGATCTCACCCATATATGGCCTCTTTGCTTGATCGCGCTCTCCAGCTGAACCAAATACATGAATTATTCTGCCGCTCGTTTGCTGTTTCAAGGATGAAAGAAGCTGCTCAAAAGCGTTTGGAGTATGTGCGAAATCGATAACTACAGAGTAATCACCTTCGTAAACAAAATCGAGTCTTCCAATCGGCATCTTGTAAGTTTTAAGAGCATTTCTAATTCCCTCATCACTTATTCCTAATTTCTTTGCACAGGCAATTGCTGCTAAGCAGTTATATTTATTAAAATCTCCGATCAGGGACTTTGATTCGAATGGGAAATTTTTAAGATTTATATCTGCTGATTCAAAAAATCCATATGTAATCCAATTTGAAGGACTCTTCTTATTCTTTGAGTCGGATAACATTGTATAAGAAGCGTCATCTTTATTCACAATCGCTATCTCTGCTTTTTTGAGAAGTTTTTCCTTCGTCTTGAAATAATTATCAAAAGTCTTGTGATAATCAAGATGCTCACTGGTAATGTTTGTCAAAACTCCGATCTTAAATGGAATTCCAAGCACCCTGAACTGGTCCAGCGCATGAGAAGTAACTTCTAAAACAAAATACTCCGATCCAGCTTTATTTGCCTGTCTTAGCAGCTTTTGAAGGATATAAGCACTCGGCGTAGTAACATGAAAACCAGTATCATATTTTTTTGTCCCAACAATAGCCCCAATACTGGTTAGCAGGGATGTCTCATGTCCATTTTCTTTTAGTATATGATAGATAATACTAACTGTTGTTGTCTTCCCATCAGTACCAGTAACTCCAATGACTTTAAGCTTCTTTCCCGGGAACATGAAAATAACATTTAAAAGTGCTGCAGAAATACGATGATAAAAGTTTTTAAATTTCCTGATCATTATTCCATTATACCCCTTAAGTGGATTTTTGCCTTACCTGATCCCAATATTTACCACGTCTGGCGAGTTTTTCCCGGTCACTTTTATCTGCCAACAGAATTTCAACTGCTCGCTCAAGATAAATCGTATTCTGAGAACCTTTAACGATTACCAAATCCCCTCGTTTCACTAAATCCGGCAACTCAGTTTTCAGATCTTTATAGTTTTCAAACGCAATAAAATCAAAATTCTCTTTTTCTAGTATTGGTGCCACATAATTCCTCATCTGTGGGCCAAAAAGTACAGCATAATCAAGATTTTTTAAAATAGACTTTGCTAACAGCTTGTGCTGAACCTCACTGATTGTACCAAGCTCTCGCATATCTCCAATCACTCCCACTTTTCTTTTTGAATTTCCGATTTTCTTAACAACCTCTAGTGCTCCTACCGCTGCTTCAAGAGAAGAATTATATGAAGAATCAAAAATCATGCTATTCTTTATACCCTTAAAAACAGAAAATCTTCCCGGGGGAAGAGAAAAATTATTTTCAATTTGAGAAATAGAGTCTCTAATATTTATCTCATTTGAAAATGCAATTGCGATTGCAAAAATAAAAATATATGAATAGTACTGAGGAAGCGGATTATTTACTTTAATAACATAATTCTCTTTTAGAAAAACGAATTTTACTTCGAAAGATTCATCTGTAATTTCTGTATTTTTTATATAAAAATCTGCTTGAGTATCAATAGCGGAAACTGTTAAGGTCTTTGCTCTTAAAGGAAGCGTGCTTTCGATATAAGGATCATCCAAATTCACAATCGCCCGGCCGGACTCAGGTACCGCCTTAAGCAGTAATTTTTCCTGATCTGCAATTTTATTTAAAATTTCACTTTTTCGGTCGTTTGGATTTTCACTTTTTGCAAGACTGTCAAAATAAACGGAGTGCTCAAGAAGAATATTTGTCAAAACTCCAATCCTAGGCTGAATAAGCTGAAGCAAATAACTCATATTCTTAGGCGGATTTGGACTATCGATTCCCATTTCTACTACAAATATGTCGTATTTTTCAAAGTTTGTAAGAAGCTTTAAAGGTGCTTGAAAAAGAATTTTAATCCAATTTGAGATACTATAATCGTCAATATCAAGATCAAGTATATTTAGAGGAATCCCCGTTTCACTGTTCTTTCCTTTTCCTTGTTTTACCTTATATTTCTGAGAAAGAACAAGAGATGCAAGTGAAGTTAATGAGCTTTTTCCGCTTGCTCCGCCTATTCCCACAATAATCGGATTAATCTTATGCAGCTGAATTTTAGCTAAAGTTCTTATATACCAAAGATATCCGTTAACAAATAATTTTTTCATATCATCGCTTCGTGGCCGAAATTTTTTCATCCGGGGCAAGACCATAATAAGAGAACAAATTCCGAGCTATATTAAAGAATACAGGAGCAGCTGTTTCCGCGCCATATATTCTAGCAGTTGGACGGTCTAAAATCACTAACATAATAAATTTTGGATTATCTGCTGGTGCAAAGCCGATGAAAGAAGCGATTGTTTTATTCGGATCATATTTTCCTTCCACAGGAATTGAAGAAGTTCCAGTTTTTCCAGCTATTCTATATCCTGGTGTTACTGCCCATTTGGCTTCACCCTCATTTACAGCATTTACCAACACCTCCGTCATAATCTTTGAAGTTGCAGGGCTGATTGGCTGGCCTATTTCCTTGGGATCAATTTTTGTCTCTTTTCCATTAACATCAATAACTGAAGCAACAATCTGAGGCTGCATCATTTTACCATTATTTCCTATCGAAGCAAATGCTGTCATTAATTCTATTGGGGTAACAGAAATTCCTTGACCGAATCCGGTTGTTGCTAGATCTACCTCATACCACTCATCCTTGGGCTTAATCTGGGGAGCTACTTCTCCTTCAACATCAATACCTGTTATTTCACCAAAACCAAACCTGTCAATGTAATTTAGCATACGACCTAGCCCTAATTTCTGAGCAGTATATACCATGCCTGTATTATCTGAGTGCTGAATAACCTCAAGCATAGTTGCATTAGGATAATATTCGTTATTCCATGTGCGAAGGTCATATCCGCCCACTGAAACCGGGCCATCGCAAATCGAACACTTGCTTTTAGGCGTGAGCAATTTTTCATTAAATGCAGCAGACATCACGAGAGGCTTGAAGGTAGATCCTGGTTCATAAAGATTTGAGACAAAGGTATTTTTAAACAAATCATCACTATATTTATTATATTCCCTAGGGTCATACGAGGGGAAATTGGCCATAGCAATAACTGCTCCTGTCTTAGGATCCATAACCCCTATCATTCCGCCTTCAGCACCATATCTCTCTATTCCTTCCTTTAACTCTCTTTCTATAGAAACTGTATCGAGCGGTCAATATTTAATTTCAAACTGCTTCCGTCTGTTCCAAAAGAATCTTCATTATCTACCCGGGCAAGAATAGGGCGGCCGAGCGCATCATTGATTTGCACCGCGCTGCTGCTTTTACCTCTAAGGAGCCTGTCATAATAGCCTTCTATTCCGAAATACCCTTTTGAACTACCATCATCATCCTTTCCCACAAACCCAAGAAGCGTAGCAGCCATTGAAGCTTCAGGATAGTATCTTTCAAATTCCTGTTCAAATCCTACTCCTGCAAACTCCTCTTTGTCTATTTCTTCTTTAATTTTAGAATCCAGTCCGCGTCCTAATGGCACCCAAAATAAATCTTGATCAAGCTGTGCGCTTATTGAAGCTTGATCCATATCGAGTTTTTGAGCTAAGAATGCAGAAAGCTCACCCTTACTTTTTACTTCCTTTGGATTTGCATAAAGAAGATAGGAAATTTTATTTGCAACTATCGGGAAGCCATCTGAAGTCGTTATCTCTCCTCTTATTGGCTCTATTTTTATTGATCTGCCATATTGGATCTGTCCAAGCTTAGATAATTCATCAGCTCTCACAACTTGCCAATAAAAAAGACGAAGCACTATAACTCCAAATGCAATTGTAAATGCAATTAAAACTATTCGGTATCTTATCATTGTCTTAGAGCAATTGGACGCTGCCCTGAAACGGCAAACGATTCTTTGCTCTCAACAAAACCTACCTTCGAAGCGGTCTCGGAGACATTTGTGAGAGAGGCGAGGTTAAATATTTTTTCTTTTAAAATCGCGTTCTGAGTTTTATAAGTTTTGGTCTTATCCTGAATCTCTCCAAGCTCAAGACCTGAAGTAGTAATTCTAGAAGATACAGCTGATCTTACCGCGAACAATACTCCTATGGTTAAAAATAAAACTATTAATATTAAGGCAGGTTTTTTCATATTTTTTCTAAAATTCGAAGCTTTGCGCTTTTGCTTCTGCTATTTTCTCTTTGCTCTTCTAAGCTTGGCAAAATCGGCTTCTTGTTAACTAATTTTCCGTGTCCGTTTTTCTCAAAATCTACGAATGCTTGCTTTACTATTCTGTCCTCAAGAGAATGAAAAGCTATTATTACCATTCTTCCTCCGTTAACTAATAAGCTTAGAGCTTTTGGAAGAGCTTCTTCCAGACTCCCTAATTCGTCATTAACTGCAATACGCAGGGCTTGAAAAACTTTTTTGCTGCTTGTCGACTTTGCAAAATCATTGATGTCACGAAAACCATAAGATACCGCAAGAACTTCTGCAAGCTCATCAGTCGTCTCAAACGGCTTTACACCGCGCCTATCAATAATACGCTCAGCAATAACATGAGCGCGGTGCTCGTCACCAAGCGATCTAAATAAATCATATAGTTCTTTTTTTCCTAATGCGTTTACTAAATCCGCTGCCTTAACTCCAAGACCTTGATCCATTCTCATGTCCAAAGGCCCAGACTTAAGGTAGGAAAAACCTCTTTTGGGATCGTCTATTTGATGGGATGAAATTCCCAGATCTAACAAAATACCGTCTACTTTATCAAACCCTGCGTCTGCTGCTAAGGAATCGATGTTTCTAAAATTGCCCTGTGCAACTGAAAGATTTTTGTTATCGATTTCTCCTGCTACAAACTCTAAAGCGTCTTTGTCTTGATCAATACCAAGAACTACTCCGCCTTTTTCAAGAATTTCCCTCGTGTGTCCGCCTCCACCCAATGTGGCGTCTATATATTTTTGTCCGCTTTTGACATTTAAACCGTCAATCGCTTCTTTTAAAAGTACACTTGTGTGATATTTCATCATTCTTCAATCAGTCTTTGTGAGATTTCAGATATATTTTTCACTAAATGAGTCTTATTATATTCTTCCCAATGTTTCTTATCCCAAATCTCAACTCTGTTGTATACTCCCACAAAGACCGCTTCTGTCTCAATTCCACTGTATGTTTTTAAATGTTCTGGAAGAATAAATCTCCCTTTATCGTCCAATTCAATTTCTTGGGCAGAACCAAACAGAAATCTTTGAACTTCTCTTGCTTCTTTTATAATGAACGGCTTGTCTTCAGTGCCTTCTAAAAGAGTTTTCCATTTGTTCTGGGAAACCACCAAAAGCGAGCCTTCCATGTTTTGGGTAATAATTAATTTATCCCCAAGTTCCCGTCTGAATCTTGACGGAAATGAAAGCCTATTCTTATCATCCAACCGATTGTTAACCTGCCCGAGTAACATATCTGCCTGTCTAACAAATTATTCCCACTTTTTCCCACTTTTGTTAGATAAATACATTGTGAAATTTTATGTGAAAAGTGTCAAGGGGTATTTAGGCAGAATAGTGTCATTTATAAGAAGCAAACACTAAATGAAGTAGGCTTATAATAATTTCCTACAAAAAGGGCTGTAAAGACGGACGACTTGGGGATCAGAGTTTTACAATTTTCTGAACTGCATATTCTTTTCCGTCTTTCTTCGTGACTTTAAGATTAATCGTAATATCTGAAATTACGTCGTCATACCTGCATCTTCCCGCAGAACAAGATCCGAATTCCCGGAACTCAGTCTTAGTAATTCCGTCTTTTCCGATATTCATTTCTCCAAAAATCCCCTGGTTTGCAACACCATCTTCGGTCTCTGCCTCATATTCGATAGTATATTCCACTTTTTCTATATCATCTGCCTTGGTGAGTTCAAACATAAGAGCATTCTTATCTTCCCTAACTGTAACTTTCATACCTATCTCCTCTGGCGACAACTCAGGAAGACCTGCACCTATCGATATATCCTCATCTTCGGTGCTTGAAGAATTTTGACCTCTTACAGCCATAAAAATTCCTCCTACTACAAGAATCGCAGCAAGTACGCCAATAATAGCAAGTAATTTTTTATTCTTGGTGAGTGCGCTTAATTTATTTTGTTTAGCAGTTTGATCCATCTAATCTAGAATAGAGAAGATTCTAAACCTTGTCAACTGCCTGAAGCGTAACATCATGAGCTGTGCTTTCACGATAACCTGCAGTTGTTATTTGAATAAGTTCTGCATTTTCCCAAAGCTCTTTTACGTTTCTTGCTCCAGAGTATGTGAATCCTGATCTTATTCCAGCACCTAAGCCTTCAATAATATTTCTAACAGGACCTTTATAATGAACCATTGCCTCAACTCCTTCGACATGAACGATATATTTATCAGATTTTCCACATTTATCTTTAACGACTTGCTTCATTTTTTCTGTCTTCGAAGTTGATCCGTTATACTCTTTGTACATAATCCCATTCTTATTAATAATTTTTCCAGGAGCCTCATCTGTCCCTGCAAAGAGAGATCCTGCAATTACAGCACTTGCTCCGCATGCTAAACCTTTTACAATATCTCCAGAGTTCGCTGCGCCTCCATCTGCCAACACAAACTTATTCTTAAATTTATCTTTAGCTCGCGCTGCTTCCATGATTGCAGTTACTTGAGGAACACCAGATCCCGCGACAATTCTAGTTGTACAAATCGTTCCAGCCCCGACCCCAACCCTTACGGTGTCCGCTCCAGCCTTAAACAGATCATACGCACCTTTATGGCTTGCTATGGTTCCTACTATCAAACTTGTCTTGGGAAATTTGTTTTTGAGATTTGAAACCATTTCAAGCGTTGTTGACGTGTGCGCATGTGCAATATCTATTGTTAGTGCACTTGCTCCAGATTTAAGTAAAAGTTCTGCGCGCTCTATAGTACCATCTTTAATTCCAATACAAGCAATAGTTCGGGCACCCGCTTTAACAACTTTTGCTACTTTCTCAGCCTGTATTTCTGCAGTGTCAAAACACGGCATAAATCCCATCGCCCCCAACTGATGCATCGTAATTGCCATTTCTACTCCAGTTACAGTATCCATATTAATTGAAATTAAAGGAATCTGAAGCGAAATATCTGGAGCAATACGAGTTGTAAGATCTACCTCTGATCGAGAAATGAGTTTTGAGTACTGTGGGACAAGCAGAACATCATTATAAGATAATGCGAGTCTTATCGGCCCCATTAAGCACTTAAATATTAGATTTATTCCTATCTAAAGTCAATAGCTACCCAAGTTTTGAGGATATGAAGTTTTGGAGTTCTGATATTTTTACTCTTTCCTGAGTAGCAGTATCGCGGTCTCTGACGGTCACTGCGTCGTCCTCAAGGGTTTCAAAATCTACTGTAATACAATACGGCGTTCCTGCTTCATCCTGTGATAAGTATCGCTTACCAATGTTACCGCGGTCATCCCAAGCTACCATAAAATCTGATTTCAAATTGTCATAGATTCCTTTTGCTTTTTCTACAAGCTCCGGCTTATTAGGAAGCAAAGGAAACACTGCAGCCTTATAAGGAGCGAGCTTAGGATGAATTGATAGCCAAACACGCTTCTCGTCCTGCCTATAAGCATTAAGAAGGAAAAATAATGTCGATCGATCCACTCCGCCTGATGTCTCAATAACCCAAGGCGTAAACTTTTGCCCCTGATCATCTATATACTGCATCTTATGCCTAGATAAATCCCAATCTCCTCTGTGATGAATTCCTTCAAACTCAGACCATCCAAAAGGAGCTTCATATTCAATGTCCTCAGCATATTTTGCGTAATGTGCTTTCTCGTCATCTTCATGTTTTCTGAATCGCAGCTTCGAGGGGTCCATGCCCAAACTCTTATACCAATCCATCCTCTGAATCTTCCAATACTCAAACCATTTATCGCCTTCGGCGTCTTGCGGACGCACAAAGAACTCAAGCTCCATCTGTTCAAACTCCCGTGACCTATAAGTAAAATTACCAGGTGTTATTTCATTTCTAAATGCTTTTCCAATTTGCGCTATTCCAAATGGAACTTTAACTCTGCTTGAACTAACCACATTTTCAAAATTAACAAATGCTCCTTGAGTTATTTCTCCCCTTAAATATATTTTCTGCTTTTGCCCTTCTACAACTCCAAGCTCTGCTTCAACAAGAAGATTAAATTTCTTAGCTTCGGTCCATTCAACCTTAACTGTTTTTCCTTCAATCTTATGGCCTGCTTCTTCATGAGTCTTTATCTCGTCTATTTTATCTGCTCTAAGTCTGGCATGGCAAACCTTGCATTCAACAAGAGGATCAGTAAAGGCTTCTAGATGGCCTGATGCACGCCAAACTTCCGGATTCATCATTATGGCGGCGTCCAAACCAACCACGTCAGAGCGAAGCTGAACCATTGATTTCCACCATTCTTTTTTTAGATTTCGTTTAAATTCAGCTCCAAGAGGACCATAATCCCATGTCCCAGCAAGACCTGAGTAAATATCAGATCCCGGATAAATAAAACCCCGCCTTTTGGCGAGGGAAACAATCTTTTCCATCATGTTTTCTTCCATACCGCAATGATAACAAAATTTTGAAGCTTAAGCTAGATTGTCCTGAGCTAAACAAAGAAACTAGATGAGGTTGAGGATTCTTTTGGTTTTGATTTTTCGCTCAATAATTTCTTCTATAAATTGGTCACTGTCCTGAATTGCAGCTTGCTGAGTCGGCCAGTATCCAAGATTAATTAACATTTCCTGTTCAAATTTAGAGATAAGTGCTTTCGGATCCTGAGAAGTTTCGAGCTTAAACAAAGTATTTTCCGCCAAATGAAACGCTGCCATATTTTCCTGATGTTCCGGAAGAAGACCATCCAAGAGCTCGCATATGTAAAAAGCATAACTAGCTCGTCTTAAATCATTCTTAAGCTCTGAGAAGTGCTTAAGAGTCTCAGCCTCTGTAACAATAGGGAGCTTGGCGTCATGAATATTTAAAACGCAGTGGTTAAGAAGCTCTATGTGGGCTGCGCGGCGGCTATTTATCTTTCGTACCCCCTTAGCAATTAGCTTAATTTTACCTTGGTGGCGGGTTACAACAGTAAGGATCCTGTCAGACTCTCCAAAGTCGCGTCTTTTAATGACTATTCCCTCTACCCTGTAAGACCTCATATTTATAAGTCTAATTTTAATGTCTTATCTGTGTCAAGTATAAATTTATCTTTCATCTTTCCATTAACCAGAATCGTATATTCATCATTTGCTGTTCCTGGCTGCTTCTGGATCATGAGCGGAAGTGGCGAACCATCCTCAAGCTTAAACGGAAGCGTATATGTAAGCTTTAATTTTCCAACTCCAAGAGGCCTAATGGTCAAAAATCCTTCAAAAACAGTCTTACCAAATTCTTCATAAGTGCTCATCTTTACTTCAGAACCTGATGAGTCAGTAAGCTTACTACCCTCCGGCACATATACCCTTACCCAGTTTCTCCATGGAGCATTAAGACAAAGGGCATTCTCAAGCTCTAGGTTACAGTTAGAAGGCTTGTGTGGATTTTTATAGCTAATTGTGACTGTCTTGGTGATTGTACCGTCTTTTCCCATCTCATATGCTTGCTCAACACCTTGATCAGTAAATAAATTGGACTTTGCTCCACCGAAGTTGGCCTCATTAATATGTAAATAATCTCCTTCGAATGGTTTAATTTCGCCAGCTGCATTTACAGCTGAAAGACCTTTTTGTGCATCCTTATTTTCTAGACTAAATAAGATGTGTTTTTGGGCAATCTGGCCGAACATTGTCTGCACCAATGGCCCCCAATACTCTGAAGGAGAAGATTGGAATGCTTTGTTCATGATTGCAAGCATTAGATCCCCGATAATGCTTTTCCTATCTGTCCTTATGTACTGAGTTCTTGTTCCAGCTTCCTTTTCTAATTCATAAATAACCTGCGGACAATCACATTCTGGATCAATCTGGGTTGTGTACTTTTTTCCGTTCACTTCAACATCTCCCAGAATCTGCATTGCAGCTACAAGAGCATTTGTGTCCAAAGCTACGATACCGTCAACGTCAACCTTTTGTCCTGCTTTATCGTATATTGCACGAAAATCCTTCATGGATTCTTGAAAATCAGGAGAAAGATTACTATCGCGTAGATTTGCCTCCGGAACTTTTGGTAGATACTTCAAAATCGGCTCTGCAGCTTTTCCTTTGTTTGGAATACTGTTATCTAAAACATAAATATCATCTGACTTTTCAACTTTTATTACTCCTTTGTTTAAGGTGAATATGGCATAAGCTGTAATAAATCCGCCAGTTGGTCTTAATTCTTTATCGTTCTGGAAAATAAGAAGATACTTCTTCTCATCAGGTTGGCCTAGAAGTTCTGGCAAAACTTTAATCAGAGGCCTCGCTCCATCAATAAAAGTTACTCCATCGCTAGACGTGGTCCTCGCTTTAATAACTCCGTCTTTTACTTTCCCCCCGGCTATGAAACTTGGATAATGATCAGGGTTTACTTTCTGAATCTCCGCTTCTGCAAGCTTTAAGTCTTCAGCAATATCATCTATTTTTGGCGTAACCTTATCTAGCGTCGCGACCGTAGTCTCAATTCTTTGCTCTGCAGATCCACCTGCAAATGTTCCCTGACCCTTAAGACCTAAAACATCGGCATAAGGCTCAATTGAAGTAACAAATGTATCTGCTGCGCTAAGTCCATGCTCTCCAGCTTTTAATAAATGTTGGGCATCATTATAATAAATATTCGGACCGGGAATAACTTTCAGCGTCATAAGAAGATTCATCTTTTTCTGAGTATCATCAAGCGCTTCGCGTGTTTTTTTAAGCTCTTTTGCTGTTAACTCTATATCTTGCTGTTTTAAGGCTGCCATCGTAACCTGAACCTGAGCATAAGTTCTTTGAGCTGACAAAGCAACAAGAATCGTGGGAATAATAATAAGAACTAAAATTGCCGCAAAAACAACCCCAACCAATGCACCTACTTTTTTGCTTCTAAGTCTCTTAAACCTCTTACGACCAGGCTTTATTTCTAGTCTTGAAGGCTGGGATCTTACTTGAGCCGCTGCGGTGTTAGGTTTGGGTGGAGTTGAATCTAGCTCTATCTTTTCAAATCCTTCCATTCTGATATTTTACTAATTAAGGAAGATACGTGTCAAATCACAAAGCACCTTTTCCCGAGACCATGGCCTCAGGAGTTTTTAATATAATTTTAATGTCATAAAGGATAGATCGTCTTTTTACATATTCTGCATCCATCTCAATTCTTTTATCAAAGTTTATTTCCGATCGACCGGAAACCTGCCAAAACCCGGTAACTCCAGGTCTGACCGATAACACTATTTTCACTGACTCTCTAGTATGAGGGTAGCGCACTTGCTGATCACGAAGTTCGTCCGGATAATATGCGCGAGGCCCTACCATGCTCATTTCTCCCTTCAGGATATTAAAGAATTGCGGAACTTCATCAAGTGAATGCTTACGAATAAAATGTCCTACTCTTGTAATTCTAGGATCATCTTTTAATTTATAACTCCCTTTTTTGTAATCCTTATAGAGTTCTGCAAATTTTGGATTTTCCCGTAATAACTCATGAGCATTTTCAATCATTGAACGGAATTTATACATCTTAAATGGCTTACCATTCTTTCCTACTCTTTCTGGAGTATCAGCCAGAATTGGGCCTTTTGAATCAAGCTTTATTGCTATTCCTACTATTATAATAATTGGGGAGAAAAGAATTATTAGACAAATCGACAAAAATATATCGATAAATCGCTTCAGAAACTCATAATAAAAACTCTTTTTAACTTCTATATAGGGCATATTATGTTAGGTTTTCATGAGGAGTGCCTGCCAGACTCTCAACTAATTTTTTAATTTTTGGAACAGATGACTTTGGACAAACCAAAACAACATCATCAGTATTTATCACAAGCATTTCATTCAGGTCAATACCAACTGTTAGTTGGTCCGTATAATTGAAAACCAAAGAATCGCGAGAATCCTCAATCATCACTTTTCCTTTTGTCACATTCTCATCAGCAGTTTCTGATAATGCTTCCTTAAGAGCCTCCCAAGCTCCTATGTCGCTCCAGCCGAGATCTACTGATACTACAGATATTCTTTCATCAGAAAATTTCTCAAGAATTGCATCATCAAAACTAATTTTTTCAAGAGTCGGGTAAATTCTTTTTAATACATCATCATCACCAGAATCTACAATCTCTTTTAGCCTTTCATACATTTCAGGTGTATATTTCTGAAACTTATCAATAAGAAATCCAGGCGTAGTTACAAAGTATCCTAAATTCCAAACATAACTATTGTTATTAAAAAATTCTTCGGCCTGAGATAGTTCAGGTCTATATTTTAGTTTTTTAAATTCCAAAAGGCTTAATCCATCTTCTTCGCCAATCGGTTCTCCACACTCTATCCAACCCACATTTTGATTTGCGAATCTGGGTTTTTGAGCTATGAACACAAAATCGGATTTTTTATCTTTAATTGAAGCACTTGCAACCCTTAGGGCTTTTTGAAAAGCTTCGATGTCTTTTACCATATGATCACTCCAAATAATTGCCATCGGATCATTCGGGTCAATTTTATTTAGCTTTGAAGTAACTAAACCTATTGCTGGGCCCACATCTCTCATCTCCGGTTCAAATATAAAATTTTCCTGAGGAATTTCCGGTAGCTGCTCAGTAACTATATCTTTATATCTTGCCCCAGTTGCTATATAAATCTCTTCTGGTGAAAATTCTGGCTGCAATCTATCTACAGCCTGCTGCAAAGTAGACTTATCGCCAATAAGTTTTCCAAATTGCTTAGGGGTATTTTTTCTAGATAATGGCCAAAGCCTTGTTCCGACTCCGCCTGCAAAAATAACTACTTTCATTATTTAATTCTTTTGTTTATAAATTTATCAAAATCTTTCTTAAATTTATCAAATGTAAATCTTTCTGAATTTTTGATTATGTCCCGCTTATTATAGCTTCTTTCATCAAAACTTTTCAACGCTTTTATTATTGCCTGGACACTCTGTTCTTTAAAAAACTTCCCTGTTTTGCCATCTCTTATGATATCCAAAGCCCCACCGGCTCCGTAAGCAATAACCGGTTTTCCAAAATACTGCGCCTCTGCCATGACCAGACCGAAATCCTCAAAGCCCGGAAAGACAAGTGCTTTGCACCTTTCATAGTAGTACGCTAGTTCATGATCTGTCAATTCACCTAAAAATTCTATATTTTTCTTTGAAATTTTCTTTAGACTTTTCACCATAGGCCCGGTTCCTACAATTTTTAAATTTAATTCTGTTTTATTAAATGCTTCAATTGCCAGATCAACTTTTTTATAATGAGTTAATCGTGACAAACGGGAAACGAGTAAATAAAAATCTTCCTGTTTTACATTTCTTGATATTTTTCTATCAATCATAATTGGCGGATAAATTATTTCAGAGTCTTTCCCGTAATATTTTTTAATTCTATTCTTAACTTCACTCGAAATTGCGATATATTCATCGGGACGGTTAGAAGAGATCTTGTCCCACCTCCTTAAATACTTAAGAGCAGGAATTGAAGTAGTCTTCATAAATTTTCCCCTGAAGTATTCGTCATACCCACTCCATAAATATCTTGTGGGAGTAAGACAATAACATACATGTAAGGTTCCTGGTTTTGTAATAATTCCGCTTGCGGATTCACTAGTAACTGAAATCACAAGATCAAATTCATCAAAATTAAAAGACTCAAATGAAACTGGCATTAGAAGAGCAAGCATTTCATTATGACGTCTCATAAATTTTAAATTCTGGAGGAAAGAAGGCTTTACATCAAAAGTATTTGCCCAAGCTGCTGTTTCCGGATTATAGACTGAGGTAAAAAGTGGTGCATCAGGGAAAAGTTTATGAAGCGCGAGAAGCACTCTTTCTGCTCCTCCCCACTTATTTACACGGTCATAAACGAGTGCAACTTTCATATCAAGTTTAAAATTGAGGACAGTTTATGCTGAGCGATTCGTAGTACTACTTTCATAAATTTCTAGTGTTTTTTGAGCAGTTTTTTTCCAGGAATACTTACTGACTATTTCTTTTGCAGATTTAATTTTCTCTTCCCGTTTTTTATTATCGAGATCTAGAACATAATTCATTTTGTCTTTTATGTCAACGACGCTTTCCGGATTAAAATAAAATACTCCGTTTTCAAGAATTTCTCTATGTACTGAAATATCGGACGCGAGAACCAAACATTCACTTTCCATTGCTTCAAGCGGAGGAAGACTAAATCCCTCCATAAGAGATGGTCGTATTAAAGCAACTGCATTTTTATAATAAGTTGCTAACTCTTCATCCGTACAATTTTCTATAAAAATAATTTGCTTTTTGTCGGTGAATTTTGAAACACTTCTTTTTAAATTTTTATAAAAATAATCATTTCGTCCAATAAATACTAATTTAATATCTTCTCTATCTTTAAGTAAATCTTTGTATGCATCAACCAGTTTATAAACATTTTTATGAGGAAAGGCATTTCCTACAAATAAGAAATATTTTCCGATGTCTAAAATTTTAGATTTTATTATTTTGAAATCATCTGCTGCTTCATAAATAACTTCAACTTTATTTTTATTTACCATCAAATGATCATAAATCTCTTCGCGCGTTGCACTTGAAACTGCAATAACTTTTTTAGCTTTTCTAGCAGCGTTGTTAATCACTACTTTATATGCAAGCATCTTAAATCCATAAAGCCAAATAGGCAGAGTTGAAGCGTCTCCTGTTATAAAGTGATGCAAAATAAGATCATGAATTGTAATTACAAATGGCTTTTTATAAAAATAAGGAACACTAAAATATGGAAAATGCATAACGTCAACGTTTTCTTTTGCAATAATTTTAGGGAATTTTAACTGCTCGCTAACCGAATGCCATTTAAGATTTACAGAAACAATTTTCCAACTTTTATCTGTAATTTGATTTTCAATCTCTTTTTTATCTTCACGCCTTATAAACAAAACGTAATTGTTTTTATGATCAATTTCCTGGAGATTCAAACAAAGATTACGTATATATCTTCCAACTCCTGTTTGATTCCAAAGCCGCCCGTCAATTCCTATCGTCATACATTCTTCTTCTTTCTTGCTATCCACCATTTAAAATCTATTCCACGATAAACTAGCTGATTAAACACTGATGGATAATTTATTGCATAATGTTTTTTGTAGAAAATTTTCATAGTTGAATAAAAATAATCCGTTGCCAAACTTCTCGTTGAAGAACTTGCTCCTGATTCATTCTGACTATGTTTTTTAATTCCGGAGGAAACTCCTTTCACGTGTAAAATCTTTACTTCTGGTACATACATTACCTTGTAACCAACTTGTTTTACTCTAAAGCAAAGATCAATATCCTCCCCGTAAAGAAAGTAATCTTCATCAAAATATCCTACTTTCTCAATTACATCGTTTCTCATGAACATAAATGCTCCAACCGCGGAGTCAATTTCATGAGCTTTATTCATATCGCGATTTGTCAAATGATATGCTCTGTCGTCCTTCAAAAAGAAATATTGGAAAGAAGCAAGTGGCGTTGGAAATCCTCTGTGTGACGCTATATCCAAAAACCCATCTGCTTTCTCAACACGGCTTGTAGAAATCCCAACATCAGGATTTTTCTCCATAAAATCAAACATATATTTGAGTGTCCCTTTTGGTACTTCGCAATCAGGATTTAAAGTAAGAAGATAAGGCGTCTTGGCTCTTTTTAGAACTTTATTGTGAGCCTTTCCAAATCCAATATTCTCTTTATTATCTATATATTCAAATTCGGGAAATTTATTTTTCGCTTCGTCAAAACTACCATCTTTTGAATCATTATCTATAATATAA
>Ga0163151_10001341_pt1 | contig 41712 bp, 40 predicted proteins | sample OliLakLV19MP5IB2_FD_145596 | JGI IMG/M metagenome (GOLD analysis project Ga0163151, IMG submission 145596) | Freshwater microbial mat bacterial communities from Lake Vanda, McMurdo Dry Valleys, Antarctica - Oligotrophic Lake LV.19.MP5.IB-2 | ecosystem: Environmental > Aquatic > Freshwater >...
ACCCAGGCGGAATGGACGTGTTGCCATTCACCTGGAAGTAGTGCCGATGGATGTTCGCGAAGCCATTCGGATCGCGCGTGAGGAAGGTGAACGCTGGCACCACGCCGCCGCCCCCGCCGAAGGTACCAATCGTCCCCTGCCCAACCCGCCAACCGTTGAGATCCCAACGAAAAACGCCAACTGCATCCAACAACTATAGACGGAAACCCAACACGCTAGCTATTCCCCTCTTCAATCGCCACTCTCCGCTCCAAGAACCGTCGCATCGGAGCCCGGCCCTGCGGCACTAACGGCTGGTTCCGCGGAAATTCCCGCGCCGGAAACGGCTTCACATCACCCCCAACCGGTGGAGCCGCCGCTGGTTCATGGTGCGCCTCTTCCGCATCCCGATGCCGCCGCGCCACACCCGGCCGCGGACACGTCGATTTCAACCCGTCGATATGCTCGTGCAACTCGTCGGAAATTTCTTTCCACATCGGATCCAGAATGAAATCGATCCCTTCCCGCCGCGCCAGTTTCGCCGCCGGCACGAAATCCGCGTCCCCCGCAATCAACACAATCTGATCGACCTGCTTCTTAAAGGTCAACGACGCGATATCCAACCCGATCCGCATATCGACGCCCTTCTGCCGGACTTCGTAGCTTACATCCTGCGGCTGCAACTCCGCCGCCAAGATCGTACCAGCGATCAACTGCTTCAGCTTTATCGGTTCCAACACCCAGTTCCCATAATCGGCCAGCCGCCCCTGCCGCAATGCCACTTTCCGCAGCTTTCGCAGCTCCGAGTGCACACCCGACCGGAACACCGCCTCCTCGGATTTCCCCAAATCCACCAGTTCCTTCGTGAGGGGATGAAAAACCTTCTTGTCGAGCGGCGGGCAGTCGTAATAGAAGATCCGGTACAACTCACGCAACTCATTGTTTTTGCCCTCGAGGTGCTTGAGCGACCAGGTAAACAGGTCCTTGGCTACCTGCCTGGTGTCTAAGGTGTGACCTTTAAGAATGCGGTATCTACGCAGGAAGAAACCGCCATCGACCATGATGGCTGTAGGCATTCGGACTTGCTCCTTACCCATGTCGAGACACATGGGTTAGTAAAGAAATGCCCCTGGGATCGGCACCACCTCGATTATTTAGCGGCACTTACGGCCAAGGGCTCGATGTCAGCAGTATAGCAGATCTTTGCAGTGGTGTGAATCAGGTGATTATATTTTTATTAACGCAAACGCTCGCCGCATGGATTCCGCCACAATCGCCAATATTTCTTCCCTCGGTTTCGCCCGCAGTGCCGCGTTAAATGGCTCGCAACGGCCCGGCGCGTCACACCCTAAACCTTGCAAAGCATTAAGGAATCCAGCCGTGTCGATCACCCCGGTGGCCACCGGGATCTCCCGCTTGCTGTCGATCTGCTGGTCCAGCGCCACCCCCGCCGGCGCGTCGTTGAGATCGATGCAAACAATTTCGCCGTTCTTCAAAGTCGCCAAATCCGCCACCGTTTCCCCCGCCGTGTACCAGTGCCAAGTGTCCAGCACAAACCCAACGTTCGACGCGCCAATCTCTTCCAACAACTCGCGCATTTCCGCCATCGAATGCACAAATGGATACCGCTTCGCCGTCCACAGAGTCTTTGGCCCTACATATTCCAGCCCCAATCGCTGTCCGTGATCGCCCAATATCCGCGCCGCTTCCCGCAGCCGCGCCGCGTGCTGCTTCAAATTCGCCACATACGGAAGCGAATCGTGGTTCGGCGATATCCACGTTCCCACCCGCGATGCCCCCGCTTTTTGCAACGCCGCCGCGATGGCCGGTAATCCCGCCAAGCCCGTTCGGAACAACGCGTCGTCTTTCCGGAAATCGACCGGTAACCCCGCCTGGCCCCATGCCAACCGGAACTCTTTCCGTTTCCCGTTGCACTCCTCTAATTGCCCCGCGCTCATCGCCGCCATCTCATCGCCGAATGGCTGCACCGCCTCATACCCGAAATTGTGCGCGTCCTGAATCGTCTCCATCTGGTTCGCCTTCACCCCGATCGATCCCGGCGTCAGGCATATTGTCATTTTGCGTGGCATGGTTTGAATCCCCTTACAATATCGCGTTTCCCTCCGGCTTGTGCCAGGCGAATAGCTTGCCCTTCAGCTCCGCCAGCTTCCCCCGATACCGCCCGTCCAAAGCCAGATTCCGCTTCTCCTCCGGATCTTCCCGCAGGTTATACAATTCCGTCAGATCGTTCACCCAATGATTGAACTTCCAATCCCCTTCTCGAATCATGTAGCGCGCCTGCCGCGTGCCTAGCGCGAACTCCGCGAATACCGGCCGGGTCCACGCCGCTTCCGGGTTCCGCAAAAGCCGCGCAAAGCTCGGCTCATCCAGTCCCGCCGGAACCGGCAACCCGCAAGCGTCCAACAAAGTAGCCGCCAATCCCACTTGTGAAACCGGCGTCGCGCAGACCGTGCCCGCCTTCACGCCCGGCCCCCGAAACAGCAGCGGCACCCCGCATGACGGCTCATAAAACAGGCTCTTCTGCCAACACCCGTGCTCACCCAGCATCTCTCCGTGATCCGACGAATAAACCACCAGCGTATTTTCTTCCAGTCCCAATTCCCGCAGCCCGCGCAGCACCCCGCCCAGCACCTCGTCCAGGTACGCAATGTTGGCATAGTACATCGCCATCCGCTGCCGCGCCTGACCCTCATCCCGCACCTCCGGCGTCGGTGCATGACGTGCCGCAATGCCTCTAATTACTTGCGGCACCGTCGCCGCCTCCGGCTGCCCCGGCCGTATCCGCCCGAACGTCGAAGGCAACCGCATATCATCCGCCGCGAACTTCTCCGCCCACCGTTTCGGCGGCATGAACGGATCATGCGGCTTCAAAAAACTGGCGACCAGAAAAAACGGCTGCCGGGTCCCTTGGGTCTTCAAAAACCGCAGAGTTTCCCGCGCCACAAAGCTCTCAAAGTGGTCCTTCTCCTCCAGCAGCGATGACCGCCCCACGTGTACAAACGCTTCCCGCGCATCCTGCGTTCGCGCCCCGAGCCACGGGTCGCCGTGGTCCTCCCACAACGCCGGAATCTGCGGAAGGCCCGACCCCGAATTCGGCGCCGCCAACTCATCGGCATACACCCGCGCCTTCGGGCCCAAATACTGCCACCAGTCGTTGAAGTCCAGCCGGTAGTCAAACCCATGCGTCTGCGCGTCCACAAAGTGCATCTTGCCGATAAGACCGGTCATGTACCCGTGCCGTCCAAAATAATCGGCCACGGTCTTCACCGCGAATGGCCATGGCGTGGCGTTGTTATAGACACCGTTCGTATGGGCGAACGTCCCCGTTAACAACGCCGCCCGCGACGGCGTACAAACCGGATAGGCGCAGTAGGCGTGGTCGAACCGCATCCCGGCTCCTGCCAGCGCATCCAAATGCGGCGTCCGTGCGTGAAAGTCCCCGCGCACTCCCAATGCCCCCGGCCGGTGCTGATCGCTCAATAAAAACAGAACGTTCTTCGCCCGCCCGGTCACTGGCTGCGCCGCCAGCGCCGCCGGCGAGGCCAGGAACTGTTTTCTGCTTAGGACTGCCATTACGACCTGCAGTATATGAAACTCCGGCCCTCCCCGTTGAATCGAATGAACCGTGAACCAGGTAATTACAGATGAACGCACTGGCATCGGTTCGGGCGTTACCGGACCGCGCATCCGTTGTCCCCTCTGCGAGTGGGAACCGCCCCGCAACGAAGTCTGGGGCTGCTCCTGTGGCCACGAATGGCATACCTTCGACACCGGTGGCGTCTGCCCTGGCTGCGTCAAACAGTGGATGTCCACCCAGTGCCACCAGTGCAAAGGCTGGTCCGCGCATTCCGCCTGGTATGAGTACTAAATCCAATCCCGTCCCGCCCGCGTAAACTAGATTCTGATGGACACCTGGATCGACAGTATGGCGCGACACGGAGCCGGGATCCTCTTCGCCATTTGTCTGGTTGAAGCGCTCGGACTGCCCGTTCCCGCCGCCGTCGCCCTGCTCACGGCTGGCGCCCTTGTCGCCCTCGGCAAACTGGCCCTCGGAACCGCCATCGTTGCCGCCGTCGCCGCCTTTCTCCTTGGCGATATCGTCTATTTTCTGCTTGGCCGCTACACTGGCTGGTGGCTGCTAGGCATCCTCTGCCGCATCTCCACGAATCCGGATTCCTGTATCCTCACATCCGCTGAAGCCTTCTACCGCCGTGGCCGCATGGTCCTTGTCTTCGCCAAATTTATCCCCGGGCTCAACACCATGGCTCCGCCGCTGGCCGGTTCCATGCAGATGCCCGCCGCCCAGTTCCTGGCCCTCGATTTTGCCGGTGCGCTGCTGTACGTAGGCGTCTACCTCGGCGTCGGCTACGCTTTCCGTGACCTGCTCTCGGCGATTCTCGATACCATGGGCCGAGCCGGGCACGTCATGGAAGCGGTACTTTTGTGCGCCTTCCTCGGCTACGTCGCCTATCGCCTCTGGCTCGCCTGGAAATTCCGCGTATACCGCACTGTTCCCCGCGCCGAATTGACCGAAGTCGATGGCCCCGTCTTCGACGTCCGCAGCCACGGCTATTACGACGCCGGCGCCCAGCGCATTCTGGGCAGCACCCGCCTCGAACCCAACCGCCTTCCCGAAACCCTCGTCCTGCTCCCGGAGTCCGAGAAAATCTATCTCTACTGCACTTGACTGAACGATTCCACCAGCGCCCGTGTGGCGCACATCCTCCGCTCCCAAGGTTTCGACGCCCGCATCATCCGCGGCGGCCTCGCCGCCTGGAAGAAGGCCGGCATGCCGCTTGAAAATGTCCCCGAAGACGACATGGTTCAACTCCCCACGTTCGCCCGCCGTTAGCTCCGGGTTAGCCGGTTGGCCAAATTGCCTTTCTCTTCAATCGCAAGACTCGTCAACCCCAGCCATCCGCCAAGTGTTGTCAGCTCCGCCAGCAGCGGTCCCGCCACTTAATCCGGATCCACTCCTTCCTCGCCGTACGCCGCCAGCACGCGCAACGTCTTTGCCCTTCGATCCGCCTTCAAATCTACCCGCGCCGTCAACCGCTCCCCCTGCAAAAACGGCAGCACATAATAGCCGAACTTCCGCTTCGCGGCTGGCGTGTAGATCTCGATTGTGTAGTCGAACCCGAACAGCCGCCGCGTGCGCGGCCGGAACCATAATAAAGGATCAAATGGAGAGAGCAGCGCGCTCGCCCGCGCTGCTCGCGGTCGGGCGGCTTCCGGGTAAAAGTATGCCGGCTCCGACCAGCCCTCGACCGAAACCTCTTCTTACAACTTCTCTTGCACTGAGGCCCGCAACGCCATTCGCGACTCTAAAAGAGGCAGCCGGTAATAGTCCGCCAAGTCATGCGCCGTCCCCACGCCATGTGCTGCCGCAGCCCGTCTCCACTGGAATGACAGCCCGCCTCGTTTGCCCGCGTAGCGATTCCCGCCGGCACGACCCCAACCGGGAGAAGGGAATCAATTAGTGCGCCGGCACCAGGATATTCACAAAGTCCGATTGCAAAGGGGCGATCCGTCGCGCCCGGTTCGGATGCGCCTTCCCAAATCCCTGCGCCGCAAGGGCAATTCGCCGGGCTTCAAGTGTCGATAGCATTTGGATACAATCTACAGTATGAGTACGGTTCAAATCGTGCTGGAAGGCGAACTTCTGGCCGAAGCAGACGCCCATACGAGCGAATCCCCGACACAGTGGAAGACACCATGGACTGGGAGAAACTTTTCGAGGACCGCAAGGATTGAGGCGAGGAGACGTATACACGTATCCGTTCCCAAACCCGGACAAAAGCCGTCCACTTGTGATTCTCACGAGGGACGCGGCGATTCACTCTCTGACTAAGCTCACCGTCGCTCCCATTACCTGGACGCGGCGCGGATCCCCAGCCGAGTTGATGTTAGATGAATCGGACGGTATGAAGGTGCCCTGCGCCATCAATCAACCTTTACAATGTCATGACCGTCCACAAGGACCGTCTTGAGAAATGGCGAACCACTCTCAGCGCTCAGCGAATGGACGCCATTCGTAAGGCGCTCCGCTTCGCCCTCGATTGCGATTGCGCGTAGCCCCTTCACTCCAAAGCAAAAGCCACATAAACCCCGCCCGACGACGCTCCGCTCTTCCCTCCCCCCGCCGCGATCACCACGTACTGCTTACCGCGAACCGAATAGGTCGCCGGCGTCGCATTCCCCGCAAACGGCAACAAAGTCTCCCACAGCAGCTTCCCGGTCTTCTTCTCAAACGCACGGAATTTCTTGTCAAAGTTAGTCGCCCCAATAAACAACAACCCCGATTTAGTCACCAACGGCCCGCCATAATTCTCCGATCCCGTATCATGGATCCCCTTCGCCGTTAACTCCGGATACTCTCCAAACGGTATCTTCCAGGCATAATTCCCCGTGTCCAAAGAAATCGCATTCAAAGTCCCCCACGGAGGCGCAATCGCCGGATACCCATCCGGATCCAAGAACTTGTTATACCCATCCGTCGTGAACGCCTGCTCATAAATGGACGACGGAGGCGCCACCACCACTTCCTTCTCTTCCCCAGTCAACAAGTACGCCCCCAAAGCTGACAACGGCGCCGAACCCAAATGCCCAAACCCTGGCATCCGTCCCACGCCCGCCCGCAAAATCTTGTCCAACGCCAAAGCATCCATCTTTGCTCCCAGGCCCTTCAACGACGGAAACTCCGGCGGACCCCCGCTCAAATCATCCCGATGGCACCCCGCGCAATTCCGGATGTACAACCGCCGCCCATTCGTCGCCGCCGTCGCCTTCGTTCGCGGCACCAGCCGCAAAATCCACGCCATTTCGTTTGAATTCACATAGAATAAACCCGTCTCCGGATCAAACGCCTGCCCGCCCCACTCCGCCGCCCCATCAAACCCCGGAAAGACAATCGTTCCCTCCTCCGACGGCGGCTCCCACTGCCCATTGTTCCGCACGGACTTCAATCGCGCTCGCGCAATCCGGTTCGCCTCAGGCGTTCGGCTCGTCAATGTATCTTCCGTCAGCCGCTGCCGCGCGAACGGCTCCGGCTTCACCGGCAGTATCTGCGAAGCCGCCAAATGCTCTCCCGCCGCCGGCGACGCCGGAGCAGCCTTCTCCTCCAACGGAAACAAACTCTCACCCGTCACCCGGTTAAAAACATACACATGCCCCGACTTAGTCGCCTGCGCCACCGCATCCACTAACTTCCCATCACGCAAAACCGTAACCAACACCGGATTCGTCGGAAAGTCACGGTCCCAAACGTCATGCTTCACTGCCTGAAAATGCCACACCCGCTTACCCGTCTTCGCATCCAGACACAGCAACGTATTCGCGAATAAATTATCGCCCGCGCGATTCCCTCCAAAGAAGTCAAACGCCGCCGAACCCGTCGGCGCATAAACCAACCCGCGTTTAACATCCAACGCCATTCCCGCCCAACTATTCGCCGAACCCGAGTTCTTCCATCCATCCTTCGGCCACGTCTCATACCCAAACTCACCAGGATGCGGAATCGTATGAAAAGACCAGCGCAACTTTCCCGTCCGCGCGTCATAAGCCCGAATATCTCCCGGCGCCGACGGCAAGCCCTCACTGCAAATCGAACCAATAATCAACAAATCCCCAAACACCACTCCGGGCGTCGTCATTCCCACCGTCAACGTGTCTTTCGGCCGCCCCAAATCCTCCCGCAGATCAATCCACCCCTGGCCGCCGAATGCCGCATCCGGCTTCCCCGTCTTCAAATCCAGCGAGTACAACTTATACCGCGCCGCCACATACAACCGCGATTGCTTCCCATTCGTCCAATGCATCAGCCCCCGGTTGCGCTGCTTATTCCGCACCGCCGCCCCCGCATACGGATCGAAACTCCAAAGCTCCTTCCCCGTCGCCCCGTCAATCGCCATCACCCGCAGTTTTGGCGATGACGCATAAATCACCCCATTCAAAACCAACGGATTGCACTGTATCTCGGACCCCTCAAACGCGTCTCCCGTGTCTAGTGTCCACGCCACGCGCAACTTCGAAACGTTGGAAGGCGTAATCTGCCCCAGCGTCGAATAGTGCAAATTCTCAGGGCCGCCGTGATAGGCGCCCCACCCGGCATACCGCGAATCCGGAACCGTCTTACGCTGCCCGAAACAAATCAACCCCACGGATAGGAATAGAAGCAAAATTTGCATGCCTTCTATTCATACCGCAACGCCTCCACCGGGTCCAAACGCGCCGCCTTCACGGCTGGCCACGTCCCAAAAAAAACCCCGATCGCCACCGATACGCCAAAACCCGCCGCCAACGCCATCGGCGGCACCGCGCTCGGCAACGATGGCACCAGTTTCCCTACAATCAGCGTCACCGCCACCGCAATGAGAATCCCCAAAATCCCCCCCGCTCCCGTCAACGCCACCGCCTCCGACAGAAACTGAATGACAATATCTCCCTTCCGCGCCCCCAGCGCCTTCCGTATCCCAATCTCCTTTGTCCGTTCCGTCACACTGACTAACATGATGTTCATCACGCCAATTCCGCCCACTAATAATCCCAGCCCGCTGATTGCAATTGACACCAATACGATCAACTGAGAAATCGAGTCGAACCGCGCCACAATCTGATCCGCCGTCGTCAATGAGAAATCGTCCGGCGCCCCCGTCGGCGTCTTCCGGAATCGCCGTAAAATCTGCCGTATCTCTTCCTCCGCATCCGGCCGCCGGTTCTCCCGCGCCTTCGCAATCACGACAAATCGATCGATCCCGGGATAGCGCAACCGCGCCACCGATAGCGGCACCGTCACCTGCCGGTCAATCGGATTCTCCCCGAAAAACCCGCCCTTCGCCTCTTCAGTAACTCCAATAATCGTGTACTCCGCCCCCGCCACAATCACCGATTGCCCCACCGCTCCCCCGCTGGGAAACAGCGCCGCCGCCAGCTTCGGGCCCATCACGCAAACCCGCGCCCCGCGCCGCTCTTCCTCATCGGTAAACGGCCGGCCAAACAGGAAATTGCGCGGTTGCGTAATAAAACCCGACGCCGACAATCCCACCATGTTCACCTGATCGCTCTCATACCCGGGTACCTTCGCCGTAATCGGATTCCGCCCGATAAAACTAGGCAGGTACATCGTCACACTGACTTCCTCCACCGACGCCACGAACCGTTTAATTATCTCGGCCGTCTCCGGCCCCACGTTCCTCCGCCGCAACTCAGCCACCTGCGGCTGCTGATTTGGGTCCCCCGAGTACCGTGAAATGAACACGTTGTCCGGTCCGAACTCCGCGAAAAACGTCTGCACCCCCTGCCGCAGTCCGCTCAAAAGCGAAGAAACCGTCACCACCGTCGTAATTCCAATCACAATCCCCAAGATCGTCAATAATGACCGGAAGCGGTGCGCCCACACCGAATCCATGGCCACCGACAACAACTCCCCCAGCGATATCCGCCCTGTTACTTTGTTCATCGGTTACTCCGACCTCATCGCTTCAATCGGGTCAAGCCGCGCGGCCATCCGCGCCGGGTACCAGCCCGACACCACGCCAACCGTCGATGAGACCAGCACCGATAAAAGCATGTAAAAGGGCGTAACTTCCAGGTCCACGCCAAACGCAATCGACATGCCCTTAGCCGCCGCGAAACCCAATGCCAACCCCAAGAGTCCGCCCATGACTGAAAGAAACACCGCCTCAATCAAAAACTGCAACAAAATATCCGCCTGTCGTGCCCCCAATGACTTCCGGATGCCTATCTCCCGCGTCCGCTCGGTCACGCTGACTAACATAATATTCATAATGACAATGCCACCCACCACCAGCGATATCATCGTCACCGGAACGATAACCGCTCCAATCAAACCCAGTATCTGATCGATAAATGCCCGAATCGAATCCGGCGTTAGAAAGTCAAAATTGTCCACTGCGCCCGGCCGCGTCTTGAACCGCGTCCGCAGCGCCGCCCGCGTAATGTCCAGGCCCTGTTCCAAAGTCAGTCCCGTCTCCGGCCGCGGCCGCGCAAAGATCGAAAGCGAACGCGATGGCCCAATAATCCGCGTAAATGCGGCGTCGGGAATGTACACCGAGACGTCCTGTGACCGACCGCCGGCGTTCCCCAACTTCTCCTGCACGCCCACAATCAAAAAGGAGTATCCGCGTATGTTCAATGACTTTCCAATCGGGCTCCCCGTCTCAAAAAACTTCGCTACAATGTCCGTGCCAATGATGCACACATACTGCCGGTTCTGTTCCTCCTGCTCGGTAAAGAATCGCCCCTCGGTGGTAATCACTTCCCGGATTTCAGGCAGTACCGCCGCGGTTCCAATGATCGAGGCGTTCTCAAAAGTCACCTCCTTATACTTCACGTCTTCAACCCGGTTTCGATACGGGCTATAGAGCATCTGGTCCCCAGTCGTTGCCCGCAGATACGCCAAATCCTCCGGCCGGATCTCCTTGTTCACCCGCAATTTCTCCGCGCGCTCTTTCCTCGTCATCTTCCCGACATTGGCAATCTGCGCAATCAGGAAACTCTCACTTCCAAACGCCTTCGATGTCGTCTGGTTGGCATAATTGCCCAACCCTTCAATCGCCGCGCCCACGAGGACCACGCTGGACACGCCAATAATCACGCCCAACAGCGTCAAAAAACTCCGCAGTTTGTGCGCCATGATCGAACTCAATGCCAGCGCAAACGCCGTCGATAGCTTATACCAGAATGCATTCATGAAGTTATTTGACCCATCCGCCACCCGCCCCAGGCAGCCGCCAACCCGCCAACATTTGATGCCGCTACATACCAAACGGCAGTAGAAACCATTCCGTTCCGGAAAAGCTGCAACGTCTCCAGACTAAACGCCGAAAACGTCGTGAAGCCGCCCAAAAAGCCTGTAATCAGAGTCAGGCGCAACATTTCATCGGTCACCGTCTTCGCCAGCAGCCCGATACAAAAACAGCCCAAAATGTTCACCGCCAACGTCCCTGCCGGAAACCCGGAGTCAGGCTGCATTACGGCGCGCCAAACCAGGTAACGGCACAGACTGCCCGCTCCCCCGGCCACCGCGATCCAAAGATAAACCATTGCGATTAGGATAGCATGAAGCTTGTAATTACAAAGTACTTTACGTAGAAACGAAACCAAGCTAACCTGTCCAGCAGGCGCCCATTTGCGCGATGGAAGCCACTACCGCACGGATCGAAGCAGTGCTGGAGAATAGAGTCACCCGCAAGGTCGCGAAACAGGTACTCGCCGAGACCCCGGTCGCCGCCGATCAAAGTAATGTCGAGGTGGTTCTCGCTCTCGGCCACCCGGAAAAAGGGGCTTCTCTGGTACAGCAGATACGCCTCCGCTTCCACTTTCTATTCCAGCTTCCCGACGGACAGGCCATCTACGCTGGTCTCTCCGTTTCTCACAACGGCCAACCGCAGGGCTCGGCATCAAGGGAAACGCAATCTCGGTGAACTTCGAAGCCGGTCCCCTGGAACTCCATTCGCCTCGCCGTTCAGTACAAAACCCCAGGCATCGGATCCTGGCGCTAAAGCTCCGGAGGCAAGGTGAACGAAGTGAAAAACTTCGCCCATAAAATGTCCACCAATTTTCGCGACATCGATTTTCCCGATAACACGCTTGCCCCCGCTCCAAACGCCCCAGGGCTGGGATCTCGATAGGACTATCAAGGGCTGTGGAGCGGCTACCAGATAGCCATGGCTATGCCCAGAAGCTCCAACTCGGCCCACTCGCCGCCGCTTTTTTCGCCTTCTAATTACTGCTCGCCTATCTGGTCGATCACGTGGACATACACGTCGCATTCATCGCCGCCTCCGCCATGTCAATCGCCCTCGTCGCCCGCTATCTACGTCTCGTCACCGGAGCCCGCTTCGCCTTCTGTGAAGCCGCGCTCGGCCAGTTCGTCTGTCTCGTACTCTTCTCCTACGCCTTCTTCTTCCGCGGCTTCACCGGCCTCGCCATCGCCACCCTCTTCAACGCCAAGCAGGCCACCGGCCGCATCCGCTGGAGCGAGACGTTCGCCGCTCCCCGGCATATAATTGGGGCTGTAGGACCAAACGGTGAACCCCCCATCCGCTAGAATCGCCGCACCGCGCCGCCGCACCGCCGCCGCTCAAAAAAGGCCTGAGTCCATCGAAGAATACGTCGCCGCCGAAGCCGCTTCCGCCGCCATCGAATCCCGCGTCAACGTCATGCAGGACGTCATCGACATCGTCGACGGCGAACACAACATTCAGATTCTCGAGCAGACAGAGGCTCTCCTCCAGGGCTGCTCGCCCGACGAACTCGCCGTCATTCGCCGCCGTGTTAAAGAACAAACCCGCCTAATCGGCCACATCCAAATAGCCCAGGATCTGGAACTCGCCGGAAACTGGACCGAGGGCGCCTACCCCTACCGCAACCTGATTACCCGCAAGACCTATGAGCGCCAGAAGTACCGTCTTCAGGTCGAGCTGCTCAAGCTCCAATCCTGGGTCAGGAAGCAAGGCGAAAAGCTCATCATTCTCTGCGAAGGCCGCGACGCCGCTGGCAAAGGAGGCACCATCAAACGGCTGATGGAGCACCTCAATCCACGCGGCGCCCGCGTCGTCGCCCTCGAAAAACCGACCATCGAAGAACGCGGCCAGTGGTACTTCCAACGCTATGTCGAACACCTTCCTACCGCCGGTGAGATCGTCATGTTCGACCGCTCCTGGTACAACCGTGCCGGCGTCGAACACGTCATGAACTTTTGCACCCCAGAAGAGTACGCCGAGTTCATTCGCCAGGCCCCGGAATTCGAGCGGAACCTCGTCCGCAGCGGCATTCACCTTATCAAGTTCTGGTTCTCCGTCAGCCGCGAAGTGCAACTCCGCCGTTTCGCCGAGCGAAAGATTCACCCCCTCAAACAGTGGAAACTCTCCCCCGTCGATCTCGCGTCACTCGACAAGTGGGATGAATACACCAAGGCCAAGGAGGATATGTTCCTGTATACGGATACCGACGACGCCCCCTGGACCGTCATTCGATCGGATTGCAAGAAGCGCGCCCGTCTAAACGCCATGCGCTACCTGTTGCACCAACTTCCGTATTCCAACAAGAACCCCGAGTACATTGGCGCCCTCGATCCCCTCCTTGTCGGCCGCGCCCATGTCGTCTACGAGACCGGCGAACGGATCCATCAAAAGTAGATGCCCATAGTCCTCCTTTTCCTCGCTGTTCAACTCGCCCGCGCCCAGGACACCTTCTCCGGCGTCGAGCGCATCGTCGCCATCGGCGATGTCCACGGCGATTACGATGCCTTTGTCTCCCTCCTCCGAGATACGGGAATCATCGATCAAAAGTCCCGTTGGACCGGCGGCAAAAACCACCTCGTCCAGACAGGCGATGTACTCGACCGCGGCCTCGATTCCCGCTAGGTCATCGACCTCCTCCTCGCTCTGGAAAAACAGGCCCCCAAGGCGGGCGGCCGCGTCCACTCCCTCATCGGCAATCACGAAGTTATGAACATTTACGGGGACCTGCGCTATGTCATCCCCGCCTTGTCGAATGGCTCAAAACCAAGAAGATCGAACATAAGTACATCGAGACGGAAGGCGCGCACACCTGGCTCGTCTGGCGCCGTTATCTATCGGACTTCCTCAACCAGGTGCAGTGGTAGCCGCCATGAATCGCCGCCAGTTTCTCGCCACCGCCGCCGCGCTCGCGGCTCAATCGCCGGCCCGGCCCAATATTCTCTTCGCCATCGCCGACGATCAATCCTGGAAGCACACCAGCGCCGCCGGCGACCCCATTGTCAAGACTCCCAATTTTGACCGTATCGCCGGGTCCGGCGTGCTTTGCCGCAACAGCTTTTCCACTTGCCCCGGATGCGCTCCTTCCCGCGCTTCCATCCTCACCGGGCGCTCCATCTGGCAACTCGAGGAAGCCGGCACCCACGCCAGTTACTTTGCGCGTAAGTTCATCGTGTTTCCCGACTTACTCCGCCAGGCTGGCTATTACACCGGACTTACCGGAAAAGGCGCCGGTCCTACTAACTTCACGGACCCCGGCTGGCCGCATAATCCCGCCGGTCCGGCATTCGACGAGCGCAAGGTTGCGAAAGGCGACCTCGATGTTCATGCCGACGACTATGCCGCCAATTTCGACGAATTCCTGAAGAAACGGCCTAAAGACAAGCCCTTCTTCTTCTGGTTTGGCAGCCACGAACCCCACCGCGCCTACCGGAAAGGCTCCGGCGCCGCGGCTGGTAAGGACCCGTCCAAAGTCCCGGTGCCCGGCTTCCTCCCGGATACTCCGGAAGTCCGCTCCGATATCCTCGATTATTACGAGGAGATCGAGTACTTTGACCGCCAACTCGACCGTATCGTCGCCAGTGTTGAAAAGACCGGCGAACTCGCTAACACTCTGATCGTAGTCTGTTCCGACAACGGCATGGCATTCCCTCGCGCCAAGGCCAATCTCTATGAGTACGGCATCCACCTGCCAACGGCCATCGCCTGGCCGAAAGCCATTCCCGCCCGTCGCGCGATCGACGACCTGATTAGTTTCCGCGACTTTGCCCCGACTTTTCTCGACGCCGCCGGTCTTGCGCCGCACAAAGAGATGTCCGGCCGCAGTCTGCTTACCGCCCTGAAATCCACCAAATCCGGGCAAGTCGATCCCACCCGTACCGCCATCACCTCCGGCCGCGAGCGCCACTCCCATGCCCGCCGCGATAACCTCGGCTATCCCTGCCGCGTCCTTCGAACGCCGCAATATCTCTACATTCGCAACTTCGCTCCGGACCGCTGGCCCGCCGGCGATCCGCCCCTTTTCGCCGACATCGACAACGGTCCCAGCAAGTCTGTCGTCGTCGCGCGCAAGGACCAGTTTCACAGCCTGTCGCTCGGCAAGCGTCCCGCCGAGGAGTTATTCGACATCGTCAAGGATCCGGCCTGTCTGCAAAACCTGGCCGCCATTCCAGCCCATGGTAAGGCGCTGGAAAGCCACCGCCGCCAGTTGGAGTCGATTCTGAAAGCCGAGTCCGATCCTCGCATTCTCGGTACCGGCGCCATTTTCGACAGCTACCCGCGGCATTCGGCCATGCGACCGGAACTCGGCGGCTTTGCCGAGCGGGGCAAGTACAATCCGGCCTTCACTCCGGCGAAGTAGGGCTTCGTTCCGCCAGCATTTCGCAGCGGCATCCACAGCGCCATCGCCGCCGCCAGATGCTTTAGCGCGTGGCCGCTCATTTGCAACCCGAGAGCCCGGTGGATCGGCGCATCGATCACCTCGTCCTGGCCGATGCGGGGAGCCAGATACGCACCCGCCACAGGGGCCAGCGCCAACGGAGCCGGTCAAGCGAGCGGCGTCCTGGGCAAAGGCGGCACAGGCAAGCGGCGCCAGCCAGATGCGAACACAATTCTGTTGGGCGGACATAGCAACCCCTGGAATATTTAGTTTGCAGACGGCGCAAGGCCGTCCGCCCCAACAGAATTACTGCTAAGGATAGCGGAGACGGGCGGACATTACAATCGCTCACTGACGTTCGCGGCTCGGTAGCGTTGCCGAGAAAATCGGGGATAAGCCCTCGAATGGATATCATTATGGCGTGGGGAGAATCGTTTAGAGGTTGACATGGCCGCGTTAACGACTGTAGTTTTGCTGATTCTGGCGGCGCTTTGTTTTGCGGCGGGGGGCGTGTGCATGAAGTATTCGATGGGATTGACGCGGGTGTGGCCGTCGATTTGGCTGAGCGTACTATTTCTGGCGGGGGCGGGGTTCCAAGCGGTGGCGATGCGGCGGGAAGAGATGTCGGTAGCCTATATTTTTGTATTGGGATTGGAGTCGGTGCTGGTGTTTGTGTTTGGCGTCCTGATTTTTAACGAGGCGGTGACGACGGTGCGGGTGGCGGCGGTGGCGCTGATCACGCTGGGGATAGTCTTGCTGCGGGCGTAGCCGATCAAAGTCCGAATGCCACGACGATAGATCCGTTGACGATGGCGATGTACTGCTTGCCATTCACGGTATAGGCGATGGGCTGCGACGTGATCTGCCGGCCGGTGTTGAACGACCATAGGGCCTTGCCCGTGCGAGCGTTAAGGGCCGTGAGGAAGCCCTGGTCATCGCCGCCGAAGATGAGGCCGCCGGCGGTGGAAAGCAGTCCGGCGGCATAGCGCCGGGAGTTGATCTGTTTGTATTCCCACATTAGCTTTCCGGTGGTAACATCCAAGGCACGGATATACATCTGCCAGGGCTCCTCCGGGCTTTCAATGTAGCCGGTTCCCATGAATGAGTTGCCGCCGGGGCGGAAGGTGTCGCGGGACTTAGTGTTGATCCCGCAGCCTTCCTGCGCGACAATATAGAACCAATTAGTGTCGGGGCTATAGGCGGGGGACATCCAGTTCGTCGCACCGGAAGTGGCTGGGCAGGTTTTGGTGCCTTTCAGGCTGGGGATTACGCCGTCGACGCGGATAGGCCGGCCCTTCTCGGTAAGGCCGGAAGCCCAGTTTAATTCCTTAATGAATGGCGTGCCGTGGAGGAACTCGCCAGTGACGCGGTCAAGGACGTAATAGTAACCGTTGCGATTGCCCTGGACCAAAAGCTTGCGAGGCTTTCCGTTGAACGGCGTGTCGACGAGGATGGGGATTTCGACGGCGTCCCAGTCGTGGACGTCCCAGGGGGTGGTTTGAAAGTACCACTTCATTTTTCCCGTATCGGCGTCGAGGGCGACGATGCATTCGGTGTAGAGGTTGTCGCCTTTGCGGACGTCGCCGTCGAAATCCGGGGCGGGGTTGCCGGTGCCCCAATAGAGGAGGTTCAACTCGGGATCGTAGGAGCCGGTAAGCCAGGTGCCGCCGCCGCCGGTTTTCCAGGAGTCGCCGGGCCAAGTGTCGTGGCCGGGTTCGCCGGGGCGGGGAATGGCGTGCCAGCGCCAGAGGCGTTCGCCGGTGTTGGCGTCATAGGCGTCGAGGAAACCGTTGAGGCCATGATCGCTGGGGGCGATGCCGATGATGACCTTGTCTTTGATGACCATGGGAGCGGCGGGGGACCAATAGCCTTCGGCGGCTTCGGCGATTTTGGTTTCCCAAAGCATGGATCCGTTGCGAGCGTCGAGGGCGACCAGGTAGGCGTCGGGGGTGCCGAGGTAGACCTTATTGCCGTAAACGGCGACACCGCGGTTGGCGCCTCGTTGAAGGGCGGGCTGGCGTATATAGCGCCAGATTTCACGGCCCTCGCGGGCGTCGAGAGCGTAGACTTCGTTGATATTCGAGAAGTACATGACGCCATCGACGACGATGGGTACGGATTCCAGGCGGCGCGCGGAATCGACGTGGTACATCCATTTGGGGACGAGATTCCTGGCGTTTTCGATATTGACCTGTTTGAGGAGAGAATGGCGCTGGGAGTGATACTGGCCGTTGTAGTGGAGCCAGTTAGCGGGGCTCGGCTTGAGCAGGTCCGGGTAAGTTACCTGAGCGAAAGTGACGGTGGCGAATAGGAGCATCCAGAGTTTCATGGGTTACCGGCGGCTCCTTGCCTGCCGGCTGAGAAAAGCGAGTAAGTCCTGGAATTCGGCGGGAGTCAGCGACTTGTCGAATCCGGCGGGCATCAGCGATTGCTTCTGGAACTGGATGTCTTTGATCTCCGCGGCGGGTAGTAAGTGGAGCTTCTCGTCCAAACCGAGGATTTGGAAGCTGGTGTTGTGCTGATTTTTGACAAGTCCTTCGAAGGACCGGCCGGAGACGGTGGTTACTTTGACCGGTTGGAAGCCGCGGGGCGGGACGGGTTTGACGACGGTGAGGGCGTCACGAATGGCGGCCAGGCTGCGTTCGGCGCCGATGTTGGAGAGATCGGGGCCGAGGATGCCGCCGCGGCCGTTGAGCATATGGCATTTGGCGCAGTTCGCTTTAGATTCAAAAATTAGACGGCCGTTGGCGGCATCGCCGGGGACCTCTAGATCAACGGCGGTGGCGCGGAGGCTGTGGATGTAGGCGACGATTTTGTTTACGTCGGCGGGCGGGAGCGGGGAACCTGGCATGGCGGTGCCTTTTATGCCGTTATTGATGGCGTCGAAAAGTTCATCGGAGCTTGCGCGCAGATAACGGCGTTGGGCGCCGAGGGCGGGGGCACGGTCACCGGCGGCGCCATCGAGCCCATGACACATGGTGCAGGAGCGGTTGTAGAGTTGCTGCCCGACTTTGGCGTCGGCGGCGTCGAAACGAATGCGGCGGGGATCGCGCTGGCGGGTCTGGACAGGAGCGCCGGCAAAGACCACGCGACCGAAGGCTTCCGGAGAGTGGAAGCCGGTGAGAGGCGGCGGGATGGGGGACCAACTGCTGAGCTGGCGGTTGGTTTGTCCGCCGATTCGGTTGACATTAAGAAGCCATTCGTCGCCATCGCGGGGGGGCGTGTGGGCGGCGTCACGGATGAAGTTACGAAAGGGGACTTTCATTTCGACGATCCAATGATCGTCGCCGGGAGTCTCGTCCTTCTTTTCGGCGCCATGAAAGGTGGCGCGGTATTCGACGCCGCCGGGATCCCAGGTGGCGCCAAGCGTGTACCAGTCGCTCTTGTTGCGATTGAGCATCGTGCCGATGGGGTTGATTTCCCAGGTGTAGTAGTTCTTCGGCTTGGCCGGGTTGGGGGCGATGAAGATTTCGACGCAATCGTCTTTAGAAACGGGGCCGTGGCGCTGTTTTTCGTAAGCGGAGATGTGTTTGTCGCGGACGAACCAGGAGACGTAAAGGTTGTCGTCGTCCCAGAGCATTTTGGCTACAGTTTGTTCTTTGTTGCCGGATTGATACCAGTTGAAGGTGAAGTCGCCCATGGAGCGGGCGTCGCGCCAGGCGGGTTCGTCGAGTTTGGCGTCGATGGTGATGGGGGAGGAGACGTGGTGAATGGAGTACTGGGCAAGACAGGTGAGAGGACAGAGAACGAGCGGGAGGGCGCGAAGGGAGAGCATTGCTCAACATCATATCGGGTTGAAGGTCCGTGGGGAGGCACGCCGCAAGTGGAATGGGATTTATTGATTGGCCATTAATTTGCAGGAAACCGGCAAGGAGGAACTGGCATGTCATTCGGGATTTACATTCTCGGTTTCCTGATATTAATTGGCGGGCTGATCTACGGGGCAGTAATTTTGAATGTTTCGGGGCAATGGATCGCGGTGGGCGCGATTGTTTTAGTAGGGTTGGCGATTTTGAAAGGGGTTCAGGCTACGCGGGGGAAGGATCCGTCGTAGGCCTATGTCCGTCGTCGGAGGATGCGAGATTATTTATTGGGCACGTACCGGCGGCACGCCCGCGCCGATGGACTTGGGATCGAAGAAATGGTTCGGCTCGTACTTATCGAATGACCAGCGGAAACCGGGGTCAAAAGCGATCTCCAGAAGAAAACCGGCAGCCGATTGACGGCACTGCCTGGCCTTTCCGAAATAGCCGCAAGGGCTTAACAAAATCGGGTCGGAGCGACCCGGCAGGTGATCGATCTCGAGCAGAAGCAGCGCGCCGCATGGATTGATCTCCTCCAAAACGGCGGCGGTATGATGGAAGACTCCCCGGTCATCGGACCACTCGAGTTGAACGAGGTCAGAACACAACAGCATTGCTTTGTTTCGGTGTCGCACAACTCTCTTTATCGACTGCAGCGGCGGTCGCCCTAGTCAATTCTCTGAAAGAAGAAACCCTACACCGCTAGAACGGCGGGGGATAGGGCGGGCCTATTGGGCGCGTTGAGGAATCGTCCAAAGGAAGAACTTCTGGCTGAGGCCGGTATATTCGTCGTCGGTTTCGGCGAGGCTCGATTCTTTTTCCGCTTTCCAATCGCCCATGTCGAATGTATTGGAAACCACGCGGGTACCGGGTTTTAAATCCTGGATGAGCTTGGGGCGAAGTTTGAGATTGATGCGCGGGAGGAGGAAGAGAGTGACAACGGTGGCCTCGCGGAAATCGGCGTCGAACAGATCCTTCTCTTCGAAGCGGACGAGGTTTTCAACGCCGGCTTTTTTGGCGTTTTCCCGGGCTTCCTTGATGCGGTCCGGATCGATATCGACGCCGACGCCGCGGGCGCCGTATACCTTCGCGGCTTCAATGACGATGCGTCCATCGCCACAGCCGAGGTCGTAGAGGACGTCGGACTTTTGCACTTTGGCGAGCTTCAACATTTCGCGCACGGCGACCTCGGTGGTGGGGACGTAGGGAACATCTAGTGAGCGTTTTTTAGCTTCCTGGGCGGAGAGGGTTGTCAGGGCGAGGACGGCCAGGAGGGTGCGACGTATCATGCCCGCGATTATCGCAGTTTTCTTGTTGCGAATCACGGGGGCGCGGGGGAGCGCTGTGGGAAGGCCCTTCTATACTGTAGTTATCCTGCAACTCGTTTGCCCAGTTCGCGATTGCCACTTGCCGCTACAGCGAGAACCGCGTCGCGCGTACTGCGAGCGCGGCCATTCTTTCGATGTAGCCAGGAGCGGGTACATTAACTTGCTGCAGCCTCAGGAACGGCGGTCGAAACAACCGGGCGATACGGCCGAGGCGGTAGCGGCGCGGCGGCGTTTGCACGATCGCGGCGTGACGCGGCCGCTGCTGGAAGGAATAGGACAATTGCTGGCGGCTGCGGCGGAGGATGCCGTGCTGGACGCGGGATGCGGCGACGGTTTCTACCTGGGCAGTCTCGCCCGAGAAAACGCATTCACGGCCTGTGGCGTCGACATTTCGATTCCGGCCGTCGACGCGGCGGCGCGGCGTTATCCCGATTGCCAGTGGCTGGTGGCCAACGCCGATCGGGCTATTCCTTACGCCGATAAATCTTTCGACAAAGTATTGTCCATCACCGCTCGAATGAACGCACCTGAATTCCGGCGCGTCCTGAAAGACGGGGGGCGATTGCTGGTGGCTATTCCGGCGCCCGACGATTTGATCGAACTTCGCGGGGCGGGGAGGGACCGCGGAGAACGCACCATTGCAACGTTCGGCGGCCTGTTTTCCGTTGCGGATCAACGGCGGGTAACGACAGCGGCCGCATTGGATGCGACCGCTGTTCGCGATGCGCTGCTGTCAATCTACCGGCCCTTTCAGGCGATGCCGGCTGTAGCCACAGAAGTGACATTCAGCTTGGATCTTTTGCTGTTCCGACCCTGTGGAAAAGTGGTGCCAGGCACCACTTTTCCACAGGCCTAGAACATATATTTCAACGCCAACTGGATGTCGCGGGGATCGGTCCGCGTTCCGCCTATTGCGCCATAGGTGGCGGTCCGCAGTGTCGTTCCCGGCTGGCCCCAGTTGGGATGGTTTGGAGCGTTGAAGACTTCGAAGCGGAACTCCACTTTGTGGTTCTCCGTGATCGCGAAATTCTTGTTTAGCGAGGCGTCCACGTTGATGATGCCAGGGCCGGTGATGGTGTTGCGGTTCGAGTTGCCAAAGCGATACTCGGTGGGCAACTGCGCCGGCAGGTTCATGCCAATGCGATCAACAAACGCCGCGGTGTTGAACCAGCGGTTTGGATCCTGATTGCCGCGGCCCAGGGCGGGGCTAATGCCAGTGGCGTCCGGGTAGCAGCCCGAACTACCGTTCTGGATCACGCCGCCGCCACAATACGCCGTTGCCGGGAAGCCGGTTTGCAGCGTGACGATGCCGCCGATCTGCCAGCCGCCTAAGAGGAGATTGCCAGCCTTGTTCATGCCGCCGCCGATCGCATTGCCTTTGCCGAAGGGCAGTTCATATAGGAAGCTGCTGGTCCAGTAGGAAGCTGCTGGTCCAGCGATGGCGGAACTCGAAGGCGGACAGTCCGCGTTCGCGGCGCAGGTTGTTCTGGTCGGTCGTGATCAGCGTGTCGCCATCGGTGGTGCGGATGCCGGAGCCGTTGTCGATGGATTTGGACCACGCGTATGAACTCAAAAGCGTGAAGCCGTTCGAGAAACGGTGGGTGAGCTTCATCTGGAGCGCGTGGTAGGTGGAGTGGGATGGAGCGTACATTACCTGCACGTTGCCCAGATTGGGGAAGGGTCGGCGGCCCTGAATGTCGCCAGGCCCGGGTCTTGGATCGTTATAGCTTGTCAGGCGGCGCAGCTTATTGCCGGCGGAACCCAGGTAGGCGATCTCGTAGCTCATATCCTTCGTGATTTCCCGCTGGATGTTGAACGTCCATTGGCTTACGTAGCTGGTCCGCTCATTCCATGTGTTGGCAAGGATGAACGTCGGCGCGCCGGTGATGGAGAATGGCCGCTGGAAGGAAAGGTTGGGGATCAGTGTGTTCGCCGCTTCGTTACGACGAATGGTGAACGGCGCGTTGCGGACCACGTCAAAGACGGCGTTGCCAATGTCGCGGACATAGTATATCCCGCCGGATGCGCGGACGACGGTTTTGTCGTTCAACTGATAGGCCAGACCGGCGCGCGGCGCCCAGTCATTCCAATCCACTTGCTTCGCGCGCCGGCCGAAGCGGCCATCGCGGACATAAGGAATAGTGGCGGGCCAGCGGAAGGGCGGGTTGCCGGCATAGGGATCTCCTTCACCGGCGCGGACGAAGGTGAGCGGAATGGAGTGAGCCCATCGGAAGTCGTTGTTGACGATGGCGTCATGCTTGTCAAGGTAGGGCGGCTCCACTTCCCAGCGAAGGCCGAGGTTCATGGTCAGCTTCTTGGAAACCTTCCAGGTGTCCTGGAAATAGAGGCTCGCATACGAGTTCCGGAAGTTGGCGATGGGCGCGCCCACCTGGCCTTCGGAGTTGTTCATGATGCCGAGCACGCCATCGGCGATTGGATTGCCGGTGTACTGGCCGCTGAAGCTGAAACGGCCGCGCGGGACGACAGCGCCGACCTGGTTATAGCGCAGACGGCGCGTGTCACCGCCGAACTTGAACGAATGGCGGCCGGAGGTCCAGGAGAAGTCGTCCTTCACCTGGAAGGTAGCGTTGTAGTTGACGAACGGACAATCATTGCATTCCCCAATGGCGGAGAAGCCGGTGAACTGGAAGACCGGGATGCCCCAGAAGAGCGGGATGGACGTGTCGATGTCCGGGATGCCGAGTTCCTCTGCACGACGTTAACGGTGTTGGCGCGCTGCTGGATGTTCTGGCTCACCATGCGGTTGACGCCGAGCCGGAGTTCGTTGACCTTGTTGGCGCCGATGAGCCGGGTGTTGGCCAGTACCGCTTGCCAGGCGTCGACAAGGACGTTGTTGCCCATGTTGGTCGCAAGCTGCTGGGCGTACGTGGAGTCGGCGGCGAGGGAATAGCGGAGAAACCAGTTGGAACTTTGCGTCTCGTTGAAGTCAAGCCGGCCGAAGTATTGGTTGTTGTTCTGGCGGCGGCCTTCGTTGTTGCTGTAGTTGTTGGCGGCGGCAATGGCTCACGATCTGATTGTTCGCAACCACCCGCGTGGTGGGATCGTTGATCGGCGTAGCCAGCGAGGAGAAGTCTCCGGTGCGAAAAGCGAGTGGCGCGACAACACCGGTTTGCGTCAGTGCCTTGCGCTCCTTCAGTGCGTCCCAGGAGAACATCCAGAACAGCTTATTCTTGATGATCGGTCCCGAAACCGTGACGCCGAACTGATTGCGCTTGAAGGGGGGAATGGGGACGTTGCCGCGGTCGAAGTAGTTCTTGGCGTCGAACTCGGAATTGCGGAGGAACTCGAAGGCGGTGCCGTGGATCTGGTTGGTGCCGGACTTGGTGGAGACGTTCACTTGGGTAATGGCGCGACCGTACTCGGCTCCGAAGGTACCGGCTTCCACTTTGAATTCGGCCAGCGCGTCGATGGACGGCAGGAAGAGGTAGGCATTGAAGTTTGGGTCGGTGTTTTCCATGCCGTCGAGCGAGTAGTGATTATAGTGGACCCGCTGGCCGGAGATGTTCAGCGCGAACGCATTGCGGGTGCCGCCCATGCGCTGCTGGCCTTGCAAAGAAGCTGGGCCGTTCGTGGTCGCCCCGGGGATGAGCGAGGCGAGTTGGAGGTAATTGCGGCCGTTGAGCGGGAGTTCGACGATGCGCTTATTCTTGATGACCGTACCGATCTCGGTTGTCTCGGTTTGCAGCAGCGGCGCGCCGCCTTCGACGCGGATGGATTCGGCGACATTGCCGACTTGCAGCGTCGAATCGATGCGGGCCACTTGGCCGACCTGGAGTTCCACGCCTTCGCGGATCTGCTTCGGGAAGCCCTTGGCTTCCGTAGTCATCACGTAGATGCCGATGGGCACGGCGTTGAAGGCATAAACGCCTTCGGAGTTCGTGGTGAGGGTTCTGTTGAAGCCGGTCGCGCTGTTGGTAAGCACGACGGACGCGCCGGAGATAACCGCGCCCGAAGGATCGGAAACGGTGCCGGTGACGCTGGCGGTTGGAGCTTGAGCCCACGTGCAGGCCAAAACGGTGAGAAATAGCGCTGCGAGGCGCACGAGAAAAACCATAGTGAGTCGTTTTTGTCAGATTGGCCGGGGGGCCGTCAATAAGGGACGATAGGAGGGTGGACTCATTGACGCCGCGGCGGCTGGTTACTCTTGGTTTGTTGATCGGGTCGTTCATGGGCTCAATGGAGGCGACGGTGGTCGCTACCGCCATGCCGACAATCGTTAGCCAATTGGGCGGGTTGAACGTGTACGGATGGGCGTTCTCGATCTACGTGCTGGCGTCGAGCGCGGGCATTCCAGTGACGGGGAAGTTGAGCGACATTTTCGGCCGGCGGATCGTCTACGCCTGGTCGATGGGCTTGTTCCTGATCGCGAGCCTGCTGTGCGCCGTAGCGCCGTCAATGTTGTGGCTGATCGTGTTCCGGGCGCTGCAGGGGCTGGGCGCGGCGGGGTTGCTGCCACTGGCGATCATTATGATCGGGGACATGTTCACATTTGAGGAGCGGGCGCGGGTGCAGGGGTTGTTTAGCGCGGTATGGGGCGTGTCGAGTATTGCGGGGCCGCTGTTCGGCGGATTCCTGGTGGACGGGATTGGGTGGCCGAGCGTGTTCTACGTTAACGTGCCGTTCGGGCTGCTGTCGGCGTGGCTGGTTTGGCACTGGTGGGTGGACCAGCATGAATTGGCCGTCGGCAAGCCGTATATCGACTATCCTGGCGCGGTGGCGGTGACGGCGTCGGCGATTGTGCTGCTGCTGGCACTGGTCGACGTGGTGAGTTGGCGAGGCGCGGGGCTGTTGGGGCTGGCCGCGGGATTGGCCTTCCTTGCCTACCGGGTGGAACGGGCAAGCCCCGATCCGATTATTCCATTGGGGCTGTTCCATTGGAAGCTATTTTCGGTGGCGATCCTGCACTCCGTTGTTATCGGCTGGCTGCTGAGCGGGATCACGGCCTATGTGCCGCTGTTCGTACAGGAGGTGCGGAATGGCACTGCGACGGAGGCGGGAGCGGCGTTGACGCCGATGCTGCTGGCGTGGGTCATAGCGAGTACCGTCTGCGCGAAGATCATGTTGAAGGTCGGCTACCGGATGCCGGCGATTGGCGGGATGGTTGGCGTGATCGCCGGAAGCGGGCTGCTGGTGCTGCTGCAGGCGGACAGTTCGCGGGGATTGCTGCTCGCGAGCATGCTCATCATCGGTGCAGGGTTTGGGTTCACGGTGCCCGCGCTGCTAATTGCGGTGCAGATGACGGTGGAGCGTCAGAACATGGGGGCGGCGACGTCCATGATCCAATTCTCGCGGTCAATGGGCGGGAGCATCGGCGTGGGTGTGATGGGCGCATTTCTCAATTGGGAGGTTTCGCGGACTGGTTTAGCGGTGGCGCTGCAGCGGACGTTTTGGGTGGCGGCTGTTGTGACGGTGCTGGGATTGTTCATCACGCTGTCGGCTCCGCGTTTGTCGGCGGAGGAGATGGGGCGGCGACGGTAGGATTCAAACCCTAAAATCGTTGAGGCTTTCTCCGATATGGTGTACCGTGGAGCAATTAGGACTTTATGAACCAAACACGCCGACACGGCAGCCTGAAATCCGGTCGAATTGTCTTGGAGAGGCCCTAGCGCAACTGATGCCGACGTTCTATGAGTTTTTCGCGGGCGGTGGAATGGCTCGGGCCGGGCTTGGAAGCCACTGGGAGTGTTTGTTCGCTAACGATTTCGATTCAAAAAAAGGCGACTCCTATGCAGCCAATTGGGGCAGAGATCGCCTTAAAGTGGGCGACGTCGGACTGCTGAAGACAAGCGAAATACCGGGTATTGCGGATCTGGTGTGGGGATCGTTTCCATGCCAGGATTTGTCGCTGGCGGGCGGATACGCCGGTCTGAAAGGTGCGCGGTCCGGCACATTCTGGCCCTTTTGGCGGCTAATGAGGGCTCTTTCCCGTGAACATCGAATCCCCCGTATGATTGTGCTCGAAAATGTATGCGGCGCACTTTCCTCGCACGGAGGAAAGGATTTCGCCGCCATTGGGCGGGCGTTGTCCGATGGCGGGTATCGATTTGGAGCGCTCGTCATTGATGCGGTACGCTTTGTTCCGCAGTCCCGGCCGAGGTTGTTCTTCGTAGGTGTTCAACGCGATCAAGCGCTTCCATCCGCTTTAACGAGAAGTTACCCCGATAAAGTCTGGCAACCTCCAAATCTGGTCGGGGCATATAACAAGTTATCGCACCAATCCAAGGATGCATGGATTTGGTGGGACCTTCCATGTCCCACTACGCGAATGTCCAGATTCGTGGATCTGGTGGAAGATGAGCCAACCGGAGTCGCCTGGCACTCCGATGTAGAGAGTAGCCGCCTCCTGAGCATGATGACTCCGCTCAACTTTCAAAAAGTGGAGAAGGCAATCCGATGTGGCCGCCGAGTGGTGGGCGGTCTCTACAGGCGCACACGTTTGAATGAAAAGGGCGTGCGCGTGCAGAGAGCTGAGGTTCGTTTTGACGATATTGCCGGATGCCTTCGAACTCCTTCCGGCGGATCAAGCCGCCAAACTCTACTGGCCGTTGACGGAGAATCCGTTCGTTCCCGCCTCCTTTCTCCGCGCGAGGCCGCAAGACTGATGGGATTGCCGGAGTCGTACAAGCTGCCCGAGAATTACAACGATGCTTACCATTTAATCGGAGACGGCGTTGCGGTACCTGTTGTGCGATTTCTGGCGAGCCATTTATTAGAGCCTCAGATGGAGGCTCAGAGGAACCGTGAACATGTCGCGGCTTAACGATCATGCCTAACATTAGTGAAGAACTCTTTGCATTTGTTGAGGAGTATTTGTTCCGCGGGAAGGGTTCGTTGTCCGTGGCCCTCGTCGTTACTCAACATGCGAAGGCCTCAGGATTACCTTTCGATCCGGAAAAGCTGCTTACGGCGAGTAGCGGCCAGATCCTAGGACAGGGTAAGGGTGCCGTCCAGGCTGCCCTGAAACGTCATGGAATCGAACGGGTCCTGGCAGATGAAGGGGGCAGAACGTCTCGGGGAAGCCTTCAAAAAATGCGTAATTATGTCGCCTCGCTGAACAGGATGCAGTCGAATGGGACTGTCGATTTAGATGCGATTGAGTCTTTTTGGATCGATCGTGTTCACGAGTTTTTTGCGGGAAAGCCATTTAAGGTAAAGCTCGATGCCGCGCGGAGTCTCCGTACGGTTGTTCGCGATGTGATTCAGCAGGCGCAGGCCCGGCAGAAGACGGTTCCTGGGGTTTACTACACCGGAGCAGTGCTCCAGCACCTTGTAGGCGCGAAGCTGGAGTGTGCGCTTGGTCACGGATCGATTGAGCACGACAGCTTCTCGACAGCCGACGCTCCGAAAGCCCGTCACGGAGATTTCCTTATTGGCGACGTGACAATACACGTCACCACCTCGCCCGGTGAAGCAGTCATCAAGAAGTGTGCCGGAAATCTCGACGATGGTTATAAGCCGATTCTGATCACCTTGCAAAAGGGAATTCCAGTCGCCGAAGGTCTCTCAGCTAACTTTGGTATCGCCGAACGAATCGACATTTTTGAGGTCGAGCAGTTCGTTGCGCTGAATCTGTATGAGTGGGGGAAATTCCGAGCTGAGGGACGGCGAATTGCAGTGTCAACTCTCGTGAATTGTTACAACGAGATTGTCGAAGATGTAGAGACTGACCCGAGCCTGAAAATCGAACTGCGGCCGTGACTGAGAATTCGGGACAGCGCAGCCGGATCATGCGGGCTGTAAAGGGCCGGGACACCATTCCCGAATTACTTGTTAGGAGCGCCGCGCATCGAATGGGTTATCGATTCAGGCTGCATCGACGCGATCTGCCAGGGAGTCCAGATCTGGTGTTCCCCGGATTACGGAAGGTCGTATTTGTTCATGGATGTTTTTGGCATGGACATTCGTGCCCGCGCGGCGCCCGAATTCCGAAATCTAATCGGGACTACTGGATCGAGAAGGTCCGCCGCAACAAGCTGCGCGATAAGGGCGCCAAAGCAAAATTGAAGGCGGATGGTTGGGACGTCCTTGTTCTGTGGGAGTGTCGAATAAAAGAAACCGTCAAACTCGAACGCGTCCTGCGGTTATTTCTCGATGAATCGGCGCCCAATTGACGGCGGGGGCCCGATTGGGATCGAACTGGGCGCAACTTATGAAAGTTCTCGCGCTGTTGCTTTGTCCGCTGGCGCTGCTGGCGCAATCGGACCGTGGATTGCTGACCGGTTCGGTGATGGACGCGGGCCGCGCGGCGATGCCGGGGGCCGCCATTGTGGCAACGCACATGGAGTCGTGGACGACGTTTCGCGGTTCTTCGGGAGAGTCGGGGGAGTTCAACATTCCGTCGCTGCCGGTGGGGGCTTACAAGGTGGTTCTTGAACTCGCTGGCTTCAAGTCCGCGGTCCGGTCGAATGTCCGGGTGGAAGCGGGGGCGTCCGCGCGCCTGGACGTAAAGCTGGAGGTGGGCGAGGTACGGCAAACCGTGGAAGTGCGGGAGAGCAGTGCGCAGTTGCAGATCGACAACGCCAAGATCCAGAACACGATGTCGGACCGGATGATTGGGGCGCTGCCTACGGTGATGTCGGACAACAGGCGAAGCCCATTTGATTTGGCCGCGATCACGGCGCAGGTGAACGGCGGGGATCAGGACTTTCGGATTGGCGGCGGTCAGGCGGGCGCTTTTGGCGTTCAATTGGATGGCGCTTCGGCGGGGACCAACCGCGCCGGGTCAACATTGTGGGCGGCGGTGAACGCGCCATCGCTGGACGCCATCACCGAGTTCGCCGTTGAGACGAACGGCTTCAAGGCGGAATTCGGCCGCGCCGGGGGAATCAGGCAAATACGCCGCGGGGGATGCAGTTCGCTTTGAAAGTGAACTGGTAGCTTCTCGATGCGTTTCCGGCTGCTGTTTTTGCTTTCGAGTCTGGCGCTTTATGGTGCTGAGACGGTTACTCGTCCGTTCGTGGGCGTGACCCATATTCACCGGTCGGAGGCGGCTTTCAACCTGCATGTGATCCGGATCGATCTGGGCGCTCCGGGCATACGGTTTCAGTTGACGGGACCAAGCGGCTCTCGCGAAACGGTGCGGCGGACAACTTTGGAGTTTTTAACTTCCATTGGTGCGCAGGTCGCCATTAACGGCCACTTTTTCGCGCCTTATCCGTCTCAGGATTCGGAGGCGTTTTTGATAGGGCTGGCGGCTTCGGAGGGAGTGGTGTATTCCTCCTTTGAATCGCCCGTTCAGGCGTACGCGCTGATGGCGTCGGCGCCGGCTTTGCACATTGACGCTTCGAACCGGGCATCCATTGTCCGGCCCGGGTATGCGGGCGGCCTTTGGACGGCCGTGAGCGGGTCGGCGCAGATTGTCACCGATGGCGTTGTTACCGTTCCGGTTTATCGCGATGACGCACATCCGAACGGGCTGTTGACGCCAGGTTCGTATTCGAATGCGCGGTCCTGGTACAACGTGCCGAATCCGAGGACAGTGGTTGGGCTGTCCGCCGATAAGCGGACTGTGTTTTTGGTTACAGCGGACCGGGCGGCGGGGTTTACGGTGACGGCTTTGGCGGCGCTATTGGCTCGCGAGTACGGCGTTCACGACGCGTTGAATTTGGACGGCGGCGGGTCAACGACGCTGGTTATGCGGCATCCGTTAACTGGGGCGGGCGAGGTGATTAACACGCCATCGGGCGGCGCGGCGCGGGCTGTTGCGAGCAGTTTGGCGGTGTTCGCGCGGCGGCATTAGGCGGTAAAATTGATCATTAGCTGTTATTCGTTTTATTGTGCGGGAGGATGATTGTGACTTTAGTATTGCTCGTCGGCCAGATCGTATTCAACTCTATGTTCCTTCAGGGCGCGGTCTGCCCGGAGCGGGGCGGGGAGCTTTGCAGTCTGAAAGTCCTGCACAAAGGCGAGTGGGTGGAAACACTTTACTCGTCCACTTCGCCAACGGGGTGGCAGGGGCGGGCGCCATGGCTGTGGCCGGCGACGGGGAAGGGCACGCCGCTTCCCGCACATGGGTTTGTTCGGGATTTGCCATGGGCTGTTCTTGGGCGGACACAGGATTCGGTTTCGGTTGGATTGACCGATAACGAGCAGACGCGGGCTAAGTATCCGTATGGCTTTGCATTGCGGGCGGAGTACCGGGTTGTTGATCGCCAGATGACCATTCGGTTTCGCGTCGCGGCTTCGGAGGCGAACCAATCCGCCATGCCGTTTGCGGTGGGGAACCACATAACGTTTCGTACTCCGTTGGTTGCGGGTACTGAAGCTGACGCGATGACGCTGCTCTCGCCATCCACCGTCGAGTATTTGAAGCGGGATGGCGCGCCCTCAGGGGAGACCGTTTCGCGGTCGTTGCCGAAGGCCGTGGCGTTGCGGGATTTTGACGCACGGACGGCTGTGTCGTTGGGCGGGTACAAAGGCGACCCGTTTATGGTGCTGCGCGATCCGGGCGGGTTGGCGGTGCGGATTTCGCACACCGCTATTTCCGTGCCGGAGGAGCCGGTGGTGCGCTTTAACATGTGGGGAGATCCGTCAAAGGGCTACTTCAGTCCGGAGCCCTGGGTGGGTCTGCAGGATGCGCACCGGTTAGGCAAAGGCCTGGTTCGGCTGGCGCCGGGTAAAGATTGGGAGTGGGTGATTACGATCGCCTTCGTCGACTGAGGGTGTGTTTTGGGTTAGGCTGGAAGTATATGCGTTTGGTGTATTTATTTTGCTTCGCGTCTGTTTTGGGGTTCGCTGCTAATACCGGCAAACCTGCGTCCGTCACCTTTCACAAAGAAGTGTTGCCTGTGCTGCAGGCCAAATGCCAGAGCTGTCACCGGCCTGGAGAAGCCGCGCCGTTTTCCCTGTTGACCTTCGAACAGGCGCGGCCATACGCGAAGGCCATGCGCGAGGCCGTGCTGGCCAAGCGTATGCCGCCGTGGTTTGCCGATCCGCATGTGGGCGGGAAGTTTGCCAATGACTGGTCGCTGGCGGAAGCTGATATCAAGACGCTGGCGGCTTGGGCCGACCAGGGCGCGCCGGAAGGTAAAAAGTCCGACTCCAAGCCGAATCCGGTGTTCACCAATGGCTGGAGGATTCCGGCGCCGGACATGGTCTTTGAGATGACCGAACCATTCGCGGTCCCGAATTCGGGGACGGTGGAGTACCAGTACTACATCCTGCCGACCGGCCTGACGGAAGACAAGTGGGTGCAACTGGCCGAAGCGCGGCCAGGCTATCGGAGCGTGGTGCATCACATCATCGCATTTGTGCGGGAGCCGGGTTCGAAGTGGCTGGACGGAGCGCCCGTAAACAAGGGCTTTGTACCGGGCAAGGGCGGCCGGGGCATGCCGGATGGATTCCTTGCCGGGTTTGCGCCGGGGACGCTGCCGACGCGGCTCCGCGATGGGCAGGCGATGCTGCTGAAGGCCGGTTCCGACGTTGTATTCCAGATGCACTATACGACGAATGGCAAGGCGGGTCCGGACCAATCGAAGCTCGGGTTAGTGTTTGCTAAGGAGCCGGTGAAACAGCGTGTTCATATGCTGCAGGTGCAGAATGGACGGTTCACGATTCCGGCCGGGGCAACGGATCATCCGGTGTCGGCGGCGATCACGCTGGGCGCCGATGTGGAACTGCTGGACTTGCAGCCGCACATGCACGCGCGAGGCAAGACGGCGCTGATGAAGGCGATCTACCCGACGGGCGAGGAAGAGAAGCTGCTGTCGATAAAGTGGGACTTCAACTGGCAGTTGGCGTATGAGTACGCGCCAGGAAAGATGATGCCCAAGGGGACGCGAATTGAGGGGTTGAACACCTACGACAATTCGCCGAACAACAAGTACAATCCGGATCCCACGGTGGAAGTAAAGTGGGGCGACCAGAGCTGGGAGGAGATGATGATCAACTTCGTCCGCGTGGCTGTGGACGTGAATGTGAAGCCGGGTTCGTTGATTGTGCGGACGCCTCCGAAGCCGGCGGCGGACTAATTAGATCGTCTGCGTGCGACCGGTTTCGGCGGCTTTGTAACCGGCGAAAACTGTCTTCAGCGCGTGCAGGCTTTCATTGGCGGTGAGCAGGGGCGGCTCTAGCGATAGGGCCACCCTTACCACGTGTTGGACCCATGGCGTGTAACCGGCTTGCGGCGTGGGCTTCATGCGTTGGATGGGTTGGCCGTGGGTCTGCCATTCGAGCGGCGCTTCCGGGCGATCGTGGTGAATTTCCAGCCAGCCGTTGGCTCCCCAGAACTTGAAGAACAGGTGCTTGCCTTTATCGATGTAATAGCCGGAAGTGAGAGTGCCGAAGGTGCCATTCGCGAATTTGAGCGCAACGGCGGCGGAGTCTTCCGTATCGATAGGCTGGCCGCCGACATTGCCGGTGAAGCCGGCGATTTGGGTGATTGGAGAGCCGCCGATATAGGCGGCGAGGTCGAGCCAATGGATGCCAAGCCAGAGAAGATGGCCGCCGCCGGAGCGGCTCTTCCTGGCAGTCCAGGTCTGGTGGTAGGCGGGCTTGGTGAGGCGGGTTTGGTCGGCGATCGTGTGCATTTCCATGCCGTAGATTTTGCCGATGACACCCTCGGCGATGAGGCCGCGGGCGTGGCGCATGACGGGGTCGACACGGTTCGACAGGGCGAGCATCAGGTGTAGGCTCTTGGCATTTGCTTTGGCTGTTAATGGGGCGAAATCTTCGGCTCTGACGCAGGCGGGCTTCTCCGCCATAACGTGGCAGCCAGCGTTGAGAGCGGCGTCAATGACGGGCGGAGCCAGCCGGGCTTCCATCGGGATGATGGCTAGTTGAGGTTTGTGTTTCCGGAACAAGTCGCCAGGGTTCTGGTAGACGGCGGCGAGTTTGGCGCCGAGTCCTTTACGAACTTGTTGCTCAGTGGCGGCATCGGCCAGATAGACCTTGGTGGCTTCCGGTGTTTTGGCGAGACCTTCGATATAGGCGCTGAGATGGGGGCCGTCGGCGTGGGTGATCAGAGCGACTTCGGCTTGGGCCGGGCCGGCGGCGAGGGCGGAAAAGAGTTGCGTGAATTCGCGGCGTTGCATGATTATCCTTTGGGCGCGGACCAGTGGTCACGGTATTCACGGCTGGTGAGCGCGTCGGCTTCGTGGTCGGAATCGATGGATTCGTTGATTAGACGAATGGCGCGGCCGGTTCTGGCGACGATGTTGCCCAGGTGCGCGAGGGCAGTGGAAAGATGGCCTTCTTCGATCTCGACCTTCGGTTTCCCGCGCGATTTGACGCAGTCGAGGAAGTTGCGGGCGTGAGGGTCGTCGATGGATGTTCCGTCGTGCATGTCTCCAAGGACAAGGTTGTTCTTTTCGTCATAGACGCGAAACCCCCACTCCTTGCCGTTGAAGCGGCCGAACTGCGCGACTCCTTTATCGCCATAAACGGCGACGCCGTTGTCGCAGCCTTCGAGGCCGTAAGGGTTCCAGAGGCGCTGTTCGAACTGGATGATCTTGTCGCCGTAATCGTAGGTGATGTTCATGGTGTCGGGCGTTTGCTGGTCGTCGTCGAAGTAGAGTTTCTTGCCCATGCCGGATACGGTTTTCGGCAGACCAACGTTGAGGGCGCGGCGGGCGATGTCGAGTTCGTGAACGCCGTCGTTGCCGATATCGCCGCAGCCGTAGTGCCAGTGCCAATTCACAGTGGAGTGGAAGCGATTTCGATTGAACGGGAGCGGGGGCAGGGGGCCGGTCCAAATGTCGTAATCGAGTCCGGCGGGGACCGGTTCGTCGGGCTTGCGGCCGATGTTACGGCGGAGTTGAACGTTCCAGACTTTGGCCGTGAGGACGCGGCCGAGTTTGCCCGATTGCACGTATTCGTGGAAGCGCTGAGTGACCGGCAGACTGGGGAGTTGGGTGCCGGCCTGGACGATGCGTTTATGGCGGCGGGCGGCATCGACCATCAGGCGGCCTTCGCGGATATTGTGGGACACGGGCTTTTCGACGTAGACGTCTTTTCCCGCGTCGCAGGCGAGGATCGTGCCGGAGGCGTGCCAATGGATGGGGGTGCCCATAACGATGGCGTCGATGGACTTATCGTCGAGGCAGCGGCGAATGTCCGAGACGACAGGCGGACGTTTTCGACCGTTACTTTCGATGATTTTGAGGGCGGGTTCGACGACGGTTGAGTCTACGTCGCAAACGTAGGCGATGTCGACATCGGGCATTTTGGCGAAGGCTTCAGTGAGCGAGCGGCCGCGGCCGCGGACACCCATCAGGGCAATGGTGATTCTGTCGTTGGGGGCAGCTAGGCTAAGCAGTATGGAGCGGCGGGTCATAGTCATAAATGCGCTTTCATAAATTGGAGAAATACGGTCCAATCCGATGGGATCATGCCGTGGCCGCCATCATGCATGTGGTAGCCGAGAGTAGTCAATATGGTTTGGCGCGCGGGCGGGACGTCCTTGTTTTCCGGCGTGGACTTGCCGAAAAGTTTGTAGACGGGGGCGGCGGCGAGCGCGGCCGGATATTCGTCTTTGGGGTCCGGCCATTTGTCGGTGGCGACCGTTTGCAGGAGCAGCGGGCGCGGGGCGGTGAGGGCGATCGGCATGTGCGCATCGATAGGAGAATCATTCGGGTTATTTGCGTATTTGCTATAGTTTTCAGCAAATTGATAGGGGTAGCGGGTGGGGGCGGTGAGGTGGGCGATGGTCTCGCCGTAGTTGCGGCGGGAGATCGCGGCGCCGCCTTCACCGGAGCAACTGGCGATGACCATGGCGAAGCGGGCGTCGTGGGCGCCGGTCCACAATACGGTTTTGCCGAGCCGCGAGACGCCGGTTAAGGCGACTGGTTTGGCGTCTATGCGTTTGTCGGTTTCGAGATAATCCAGAGCGCGGCTTAAGCCCCAGGCCCAAGCCGAGATCGTACCCCATTCATCCGGCTTTGGAGTCGGGAAGAGAGACCGCACGCCGTGCGGAAGACCGCCGTTGAAGTCGGGGTCGATGTCGCCGTAGTAGACCGTGGTGAAGCCGAAACCGGCGTCGAGGAAGGGCTCGATTCCGACGCGGCCGAAGGCGCGGCCTTGTGCGGCCGGAACGCGTTTTTTCTCGCGGTTCCAAACATCGCCGGGCTTGATGCCGGGGTCGTCAACAGCGTTGGAATTGGCTGAGAACGACGCGTTGAGGAGAACGGGTACGGGCTGGGCCGCATTCGCGGGAGTGTATACGAGAAGATCCATTTTCGGGCCGGTTTTATTGGCTCCGAAATAGATGGTGATCTGTTTGCGAATTGCTTTATCGTTGATGGCTTTGGTGCCGGCGCCGGTGATTTCGATGTTGAGGCTTTTGGGGGCGGGGGGCGTACGGCCGAATTGCAGATCCTCGAAGAGTTTCGCGATTTCCGGACGCCGTTTTTGGCGCCAGGTTTTGGCGTCCTGGACGGTTTTCCCATTCGCTAGTCGGAGGGGGTCGGGGAGGGTGTAGGCCCCACTGTTCGCGTGGGTATAATTCACCGGAATGCCGGCGATTGTATCGTTGGGGGCGTCGGGGATTTGAGCGGATAAGGCGAACGCGAACAAGACGGTGACAAGGTGTATCACGTCGTAAAAATATCACGTTAGAAGAGGCCGGTGGGCTACTTTGTGCGTTTCGCGGTGAATGGGCGAGGTTCTCCCCGGCGGCCCATGCGTGTCATCTTGATTTCGTTGCCTGATACGGCGCCCTTATAAGTCTGATCGCCGCGTTCATTGTCGACGACGACGAACGAAATGGTCTCGCCTGCGACTTTGCCATTGACGATCGGCACGTTGCCTTGCAAACCGTCGAGGGCGCCGGTGAGTTTGCCGCCATCGGCCTTGAAGACGAAAGTGGCGTCGATCAGTCAATCTCCCTGGCCCGGGATTTTTGCGATCCAAGTTCCAGTTACATCCGCGGCGAATGCCGTAACTCCCAAGAGCAGAATCGAAATACGAGCGAGTAGGATCATGTGGAAAGACCGTCCTTTACACGGAAGAGGATTTCACATTCATTGACTAGTACTTGATATCCAGGTGAGCGGTAGCGAGCCACTTTTGCGCGTCGAGGCGTGAATCGAGAGCGCTCAGCATGATGCCGTTGGAGAGCAGTGTGCGTTCGGGCGGGTAGGGGGATTTCTTCGTCAATACCAGGTCTTCGAAATGCCGCGCCATGAAGCCCCAGTGGTTGTGGACGTGCAGTTGGATGTAGAAGCAACTGGCATGGACTTTGCCGGACGTTTCGCGGGCGGCGAAGAGGTAATCGCGGGACTGGGCGTTGAGGTTCAAGATGCTCGCCTTTAGCCCGTCGCGGTATTTGACGAAGATGGCCTGCGGCGGTGTGTTGTTCGAGGGGACGTGATTGATTTTGTGTGTAAGGGCGGCGTCGAGGAGATCGCGGGACCAGAATTTGTCCTGCCAGATTTGTTCGCCTTCGACGCAGCGGATTTCGGCGACGCCGGTCTCGCCGCCCTTGCGTTTTTCGGCCATGGCCTGCATGAGTTCGATGGCGTGATAGCCGTGTTCTTCAAGATCTGAGAAGGAGACCGCGAGGACTTCGTCGAGCTCGATGCCGGACTTGAATTCGAGGACCGGGCGGCGCCACGTTAATGGCAGCGAAGAGCCGCAGAAGAAGGGGATATTGTCCTTCTTCACGCGGTCGTAAATCGCTTTGGCGTCGGCCCAATCGTAAGCGAAATACTTGTCGTTCATCAGCGGGACTACACGGCCATTTTGTTGAAATACCTGGGTGACTTCGTCGAAGCGCTTCTTCCGCGGGTACATGAAATTGCCGCGCGGCGTGCGGGGATAGTCGCCGTGTTCGCCGATCACCGCGACGCCATCGACGGCGAGTTTCTCACCGCCCTGGCAGAGGGCCGCTTTAACGGATTTGTAGATTCTTACGCCATACTCTTCGGCTTGCTCGCGGGCCATGTCATTGGCCGGGAATTGGTCGACGTAGAAGCTGACGGTTTGAACGCGCGGACGATGGCTGACGTCATTGAGGCGATAGCCTTCAAGGAGACGGCTCATGAAAACATCGGCGTGGGAATTGGGGAAATAGGCGTTGAGGATGCAGGCGACTTTGGGGCGTTTGTCGGCGGCGAGCGCGGCGAGTAGGGCGCGGCGGGTGAGGGACATTTCTTATGACAGGATACACTGATGAGTTGCCGACGCTGGCAACTGCAGCGACGGGCGGCACCATCTATGAATAGCCCTCAGGCTGCGCCGTTCGGCTACATTGACGGTATGGAAGTGCATCTACCGCCCGGCGCGGAAACCAAGCTCGCGAGCTTCGCTAATCAGCGCGGCACGGATGCCCAAGTCCTGGCGCGTGCCGCAATTGAGCGTTTTGTGGATTTCGACGACTCGTTCGTACGGGAACTCGAAAAGGGCCTCGGGCAAATCGACCGGGATCACGTGGTCACGCATGATCAGGTTGGCGTACGTCTCGAAATGCTCCTGACTGAAATACATCTCTGTAATGCAACTTCGCTGGACGGAAGAAGGTTTTTGACGCGCCGGCCTCGCTGGTAAAATTTCAGCACCGCGGGCGCCCCGGAAGAAAGGACGGTACGCGCGAACTTGTGTTGTCGCCGCTGCCGTATGTCGTGGTGTATCCCGTGCGCGGCGGCGTAATTTACATCGCGGGCGTTCTACTCGGCGCGCAGCAAAGGCCATAGCAAAAACCAGTGGGTTACACGCACCTAAGCCTCGGCTTCACGTCCCTATGTATGCCAAGCTCAGTTTGGCCCGCCGATCCCGCAAGCTTAACGGCCTCTCAAACATGTAGAATCGGCATGCTATGAAGAAACTCATTTTGGCGATAGCCAGTATTCTGGCGGCGATGGCGGCGGATGCCGCCGGTGAATGGAAGGCGACCGCTGAAGGCCCAAATGGGGCGATGGAGCGGACGCTTTCGTTAAAAGTGGATGGAGCCAAATTGACCGGTGAGACGGTGAGATCATTCATTAGAAAGTGGGTGATTGAAGAGGGGAAGATCGACGGGGATACTTTCACCTTTGTGATCACGGCGAAAATCCAGGACAACGAAATGAAGATCGGCTACAAAGGCGAAGTGACGGGGAAGAACACGATGACGCTGACGTCCGAAGTCGGCGGCAATTCGATTGAGTGGACGGCGACGCGGGTAAGGTAGCTAGAAAACGAAGCGGGCGCCGAGTTGAATCCGGCGGCCTGCGCCGGCGCCGCTGACGATGCCGAAGCCCGGCCCGTTCAGCGTTGCGCCGGGACCGCCGAAGTTCGGGTGGTTGGTGATGTTGAAGAATTCACCGCGGATCTGCACTTTCATCGATTCGCCGAAGGGGAAATTGCGGAGAATCGACGCGTCGAGATTGATTGTCCCGTCGGCGCGGACGATGTTGACGCCCTGATTGCCAAACATGAACTGTGCCGGCTGGACGAAGGCCGAGGTGTCAAACCACTGATCGAGAGTCTTCTGATCGTTTGAGAAATTGGGGTTTCGAATTACGTCGGCGCGTTGGGCGCCGGCGCTGTTGACGAAGGTGTTGTTAACCTGCGTGTTGACGGTGAAGGGCTCACCCGATTGCAGCGTCGTGATGCCGCCAAGCGACCAGTTGCCTGCCACCGCGCCGAGCCAGCTATCGCTCAAGTATTTTTTCCCTTTGCCGACGGGAATGTCATAAACGCTGGTCATGGTGAAGCGGTGGCGAATGTCGTTGCCGGTGGGGCCCCAATCGGCGCGGCGGTTGTAGAAATTGCTGAAACCGATGTCGGCGCCGAGGGAGCCGCCATCGGTGTAGTTGTTGAACGCGCGAGCCCAGGTGTAGGTGCCAAGGATGCTGTAGCCGCCAGCAAAGCGGCGCTCCAGCCGGGCGATGCTGGCGTAATAACGGGCGTCACCGAAAGCGGGGCCTTGCAGATTTATGTTCGAGAATTGCGGGAAGGGGCGATCCGCCTGCGTTGGCGTCCGGCCCTCTGCGATGGCTGCGGCAAGCCGGTCCGGCGTAACCTGATTCAGCGAGAGATTGCCGCTGGGAAGTTTGTGGGCAAGGTTCCCGATGAAGCTGATTTCAGCCAGAAAGCCGCGGCCGATTTCGCGTTGGATGCCGAGGTTGAACATCTCCGAATAGCCGGTGCGCCGGCGGGTTTCAAAAAAGGTGACGGCGGTGGTTGGCTGCTGTCCGGAGCGGACAGCGCCGAAGCTGTCGTTGAGCGTGGCGCCTTGCAGAGCGACGCTGACACTGCGAGCGCAATGGAAAGTGAGTAGCCGAGGGAGGCGGAGTTAGGGGCATTGCCGACGGCTAAGTAAGTCCTAGACCTTCCGGGGCGACCGTAGAATACGATAGACACTTGGAGGGATCTTGACGATTTATTTGGATGCTTGCTGCCTGAGCCGTCTGACTGATGATCAGACGCAGCGGAGAATACGCGAGGAGGCTGAGGTCATAGAACAGATCTTGGTTCAGGCGCAAGCGGGAGTTTGGGCGATGATATCCAGTGCAGCGTTGGTCGAGGAAGTGGGCCGCATCCGTTCGCCGGAACGGCGGATCGCGGTGGAAGCGCTTCTGTCGCTTGCGACGAAATCGGTGGAGTTGAGCGCTGGCGTGAGGGCGCGTGCCAGGGAATTCGCCGCAGGCGGCTACGGTTCCTTCGATGCCCTTCACCTCGCGGCAGCAGAGGCGGCATCCGCCGATGTGTTGTTGTCGACCGACGACCGGTTCGTCAGCCTTGCGAGACGTGGAATTGCCGGCCCCCGAATTGCCGTAAGAAATCCGTTATCTTTGGTTGGAGGAGCTTGGCGTATGATCGCACTTGATCAGTTGACGGATGAACAGTTTGAGCGGCACGCGCTTGATCTACTGAAACGCGAGTTGGGCGCGGGTGGGCTTGCGCGATTTCTCCGGCTGTACCGGTCTGGAACTGGCGACTATACCCGCGACCGCTACGGGGGGCAGGACCACCTGAGTGTGGACGAGATATTGGCTTCGATTGACTCGCATCGCGAGGAGTGACGGACGTTTGACGGCTTCTTAGAATGGCACTGCTGGACTACCTTCGTACCAACCGCGAAATTGTGTTGGGGCAGACGATTCTGCAAGTCGTCTCGAATGCCGGTGGTGGCAGTCTTCTGGACGGAAACTCCGCGTCGGACGAGTTTCGGGAGTTTTTAACGTTGGTACCAGTTGATTCGTTGTATATCTACGTACGCCAGTGCCTCGAAACACCCTTTCTGAAAAGCGGATTCGTTCTGCAGGACCTCGTGAATGAGTTGGGCCGCCGACTTGATTTTGAGGTCGAGAACGGACTGTATCAGGGGCGAAGGAATGCAATCGGATTCGACGGTATTTGGCGCTTTCCGAGCGAACCGGAACTGGTGGTAGAGGTAAAAACCACGGATGCCTATTCTTTCCCCCTGAAGACAATGCACGAATATCGGCAGGAGCTGATGGCTCTCCATCAGATTGGCCGAACTGCCTCCATTCTGATAGTGGTGGGCCGCGAAGACACTGGCGCATTAGAGGCACAAGTCAGAGGTTCACGTTACGCGTGGGATATTCGCCTGGTAAGCGTCGAGAGTCTAGTCAAACTCGTGCAAATTCGCGCAAAATCGGATGATCCCGCAACGGTTCGGCAAATCCACCAGTTGTTCCGTCCCTTCGAGTACACGAAGGTCGACAAAATTATCGACATATTGTTTACGACGGCGACAGATGTGGCAAGCCAACAGGACGATGAGCAGATTGAACCATCGCCTTCGGCGACCGAAAGGCAGGAAACGGTTCCTCAGACACAGGAACGTACGGATAGGTCCTTGATCGAAGAGATGAAGGATCGAGCAATAAAAGGTTTTTCCAAAATGAAAGGGGTAGAGTTGGTGCGCCGCAGTCGGAGCTACTTCTGGAGCGCCGATAAACAATTTCGCGCGTGCTGTACCGTCTCCAAGCGCTACGACAATCCGTATCAACCCTATTGGTTTGCGTATCATCCGAAATGGGACGATTTCTTACGAGAAGGCGATGGCTATTTGATTTTTGCGTGTATGGACCTTGAATCAGGGTTCGCGGTCCCCCAGCGGTGGTTTGCGGAGAACACGGCCAACCTCAACGCTTCTGAAAGAGAAGGGAAGTTAGCCTATTGGCACATTCCGATAACGACGTTCGACGACGGCGGTTTAGCGATCAACTTGACAAGAGTTGGCCGCAAGTATTCCCTTGAGCCGCACAAATTCCCGCTTGTTAGCAAAGCCTAACGGCGTCGCATTCATATAGAATCGGCGTGCTATGAAGAAACTCATTTTGGCGATAGCCAGCGTTCTCGCGGCGATTCGTTGAAGGTGGACGGAGCCAAATTGACCGGTGAGACGGTGAGCTCATTCATTAGAAAGTGGGTGATTGAAGAGGGGAAGATCGACGGGGATACTTTCACCTTTGTGATCACGGCGAAAATCCAGGACAACGAAATGAAGATCGGCTACAAAGGCGAAGTGACGG
>Ga0163151_10001342_pt1 | contig 41667 bp, 37 predicted proteins | sample OliLakLV19MP5IB2_FD_145596 | JGI IMG/M metagenome (GOLD analysis project Ga0163151, IMG submission 145596) | Freshwater microbial mat bacterial communities from Lake Vanda, McMurdo Dry Valleys, Antarctica - Oligotrophic Lake LV.19.MP5.IB-2 | ecosystem: Environmental > Aquatic > Freshwater >...
GCCCAGGGCGTGCTGGGCGTTGGTCATCAGATTGATGAAAACCTGCTGAAGCTGGCTGGCGTCGCCGAGGACCGGCGGCAGCGTGGCGGCAAAGTCCTTCTCCACGGTGATGCCGGCGCTGGAATATTCGTAACGGAAGAGATCAATGGTGGCGTTGAGCACGGTCACGACCTGCACGGCCTCGACCGGCTGCTGCTTGTTGCGGCTAAACTGAAGAAGGTTCTTGATGATGTTGCGGCACCGGACGCTTTCGTCGTTGATCGTCTTGATGTCCTCGCGCTGGCGGTTCGACAGGCTCACGTCCTCAAGGAGGAGCTGCGCGAAGCCCATGATTCCGTTCAGCGGGTTGTTGAGCTCGTGCGCGATGCCGGCGGTGAGCATGCCGATGCTCGCGAGCTTCTCCGACTGCACGAGCTGGGTCTGTTTCTCCTCGAGGCGCCGGTAGAGATTGGCGTTATGAATGGCCTGCGCGATCTGCGAGGCGAAGATCGTCGCGACGCGGAGGTCCATGCTCCCGAACGGCTTTTCGCTGATCGTTCGGTTGAAGGTGATGACGCCGACCAGTTTTTCGTCGACGATGAGCGGATGAATGATGGTCGATTTGATCGCGGCGAGGCCCGCCATTCCCTTCAGGCGCTCGTCCACGCTGGTCGGGTTGGTGATGACGAGCGGCTCGCGCCACTCCGCCACCTTCTGCGCGATTTCTATGTCGGCGACCGTCGAGGGAACGGACGCGACCGGCTGGCTCTGGCTGGCCGACGCCTTGACCTGAAGGCGCCCCGAATCGTCTGCGATCATGATTGACGCGTCCTCGGCGCCGAGAATCTTGAGGGAAAGCTGGGCCACGAGCGGGAGAAGCGTCTCGAGTGTGATCGAGCGGAAGATCAGCCGGCTGGCCTCGTAAACCGCCATGGTGAGCTTGAGGTTCTGCTTCTCGAGCGCTTTTTCGACGAGCATCAGCAGCTCGTCGAGCGAGAACGGCTTCTGAACGAAGTCGTAGGCGCCTTTCTTCATGGCCTGGACGGCCGTTTCGACGGTGGCGTAACCCGTCATCATGATGACTTCCATGTCCGGATCGCTGTCGCGGAAGGCGTCGAGCACCTCGAGTCCCGTCAGTTTCGGCATGTTCAGGTCGCATACCGCGAGCTGAAATTTTCCCTTACGCACCTGTTCGAGCGCGTCGACGCCGTCGGTCGCCGTCTGGACCTCGTATCCTTCGAGGGTCAGTTCCCGGGAGAGCATTTCGCGGATGCCCGGCTCGTCATCAATAACGAGAACCCTTTCCTTTTTCTTCGCTGAATTTCTCACGGAGTTACTCCATTGTCGTTCGATAAACTTCTTCCACGCTGGTGACGCCCTTCTTCACGAGGTCGAGCGCGCTCTGGCGGAGCGTCTGGATGCCCTGGCGCGTTGCCGCCTTGCGCAACTCGGCCACGGGAACATCCGTCTGGATGAGCTCGCGGAATTCCTCATTGACCTCCAGCAGCTCGTAGATTCCCTTCCGGCCCTGGTAGCCGGTTCCCCGGCATTCCGGGCAACCTTTCGGGCGATGCAGCTGGAGCGCGCCGGTGGCTTCGGGAAAAAGCGTCTTGAGGGCGCGCGCGGGAAGGGTGTACGCCTCTTTGCACTTGTCGCAAAGAACGCGCACGAGACGCTGCGCCAGCACCGCTCGAACCGTCGATGCGATGAGGTAAGCGTCCACCCCGATATCGCGCAGGCGGCCGATGGTCTCGGGAGCGCCATTCGTGTGAAGCGTCGAGAACACCAGGTGTCCCGTCATGGCGGCGCGCATGGCCACCTCGGCGGTCTCCCGGTCGCGGATCTCTCCCACCATGATGATGTCCGGGTCCTGCCGCAGGGACGCGCGCATGGCCGTGGCGAACGTGAGGCCGACCTTGGGGTTCATCTGAACCTGGGTCACGCCGGCCTCGTCGAGCCCCGACAGGAGGTCGTACTCGATGGGGTCTTCCAGCGTGATGATGTTCTTGAGCGGGTCGCGGAGGCGTTTGATGGCGGCGTACAGGGTTGTCGACTTGCCGCTGCCCGTGGGTCCCGTCACGAGCACCATGCCCTGGGGCTTCATGATGAGCATCTCGAAAAGGCCTTCCGTCCTGGGGTCCATTCCCATCTGGCCGAGATCCATGGAGGACACGTTGCTGCTCAAAAGCCGCACGACGATCTTCTCGCCGTACTTTCCAGGCAGGGTGGACATCCGGAGGCTCACGGTCCGGTCGCCGATGGTGATCTTGCTTTGTCCGTCCTGGGGAAGTCGGCGCTCCGTGATGTCCATGCCCGTCATGACCTTCATTCGGGAGGTGATGGCCGGCTGGACAACGAGGGGAAATTCGTGGACCGTCTGGAGAACACCGTCGATCCGGAGCCGCACGGCAAAACCGGACGGATGCGGCTCGAGGTGAATGTCGCTGGCGCCGTATTCCGAGGCCACGGCAAGCAAACGATCAACGAGTTCCGCCGGGGGCCGGTCGGGGCTGGGGAATGAGATGTGAACGTCGATCGCTTCGCCGGAAGAGATCAGAAGCTTGTTGGATTTCATTTGTCGGCACCGGTCGGATTTAAAAACTTTTCGACCACGGCGCGGAGGCGGGCCGGGTCCCAGGGCTTGGCGATGTAATCGTCGGCGCCGCATTCGTAACCGCGCAGCTCATCAATGTTCTGGGTGCAGGCGGTGAGAATGATGACGGGGATCGAGCAGAGCTTCGGGTCCGCCTTCACCGTGCGGCACACGTGCCACCCATCGAACTTCGGCATCATGACGTCGAGCAGGATGAGGTCCGGACGATCCGCCTTCAGAAGCGTGAGGCCCTGCTCCCCGTCCTTGGCTTCGTGGACCTCATGGCCGGCCGATTCCAGGCGCGCTCGCAGAAGGTCGCGGTTCATTTCATCATCGTCGATCACGAGAATTCGGCTCATAAAGGTTTCTCCTCAACGGCGGTCGTTTTCTCCACCCACTGCTGAACCTTCTTGACGAGATCGCGGGGCGGGCACGGTTTTGAAATGTAATCGTCACAGCCGGCGGACAGCGCCTTGAGCTGGTCGCCCACCAGGGCGTGTGCTGAGAACGCGATCAGGGGAATGCCGGCCAGAGAAGCGTCTTCGCGGACCCGTTTGGCCACTTCCCACCCGTTAAGTTTCGGCATGGACAGATCGAGGACCACCACGCGCGGCCGCTCGGACTTGATCATGGAAAGCGCTTCCTCGCCGTCGGTCGCGATGAGCACGTCGAAGTCGAACGCGGTCAGGATTTCCTTCGCGATGGTGCGATTGTCGAGATCGTCATCTGCGACGAGAACCTTGATCTTCATTTGGTCGCCGCCTCTTTGATCGTGCCGAGCTTCTGGCGCAGCAGCCCCAGGATCGATTCGGAACTCCGGGATCCCTTCTGAACGATCATCTCTACCCGGCTTTCGAGGTATTGCGTCTCTTCGGGAGACAGGTTCTTGGCGGTCATCACGAAGATCCGCATGTTCCTGAGGGACTCGTCCTTGCTGATGATATCGAGCACGTCGAACCCGTTAAGCTGCGGCATCATGAGGTCAAGGAACACAACGTCGGGCCGGGTTTGAAGCTTGGCCAGCACGTCCGACTTTCCGCTCGCGGTTTGAACTTCGTAACCCTGAAAGGTGAGGGCATCCTTCAGCAAAAGGGCGATGGCCTCGTCATCGTCAATGACGAGAACCTTTCGCGCCTCGGCGCGGTCGCAGCGCGCCAGTTTCGCCAGAAGGTCCTTCCGGTCGAACGGCTTGACGATGTAGTCGGTCACGCCGAGCGAATAACCCAGCGCCCTGTTCTCCATGATCGAAATAATCACCACTGGAATGGCCTGGAGGAGAGGATCGTTCTTCAGAATTTGCAGAACCGACCAGCCGTCCAGGTGCGGCATCATGATGTCCAGGGTAATGACGTGGGGCTGAAGCTGGCGTGCCAGGGCAAGGCCTTCCTCTCCGCTTTGCGCTCCCACGAAGGTGTAGGCGGTGCCCTCGATGCTGTCGGCGAGAAGCTTGAGCACTTCGGGGTCATCGTCGATGGCCAGCATCACCTTCTGGTTCGTCAGGGCGGCGGGGATCGCGAGAGAGGGAAGTTCGGCCGGCGGCGGCGCGTCGGCTTCCAACGGGAGCGTCACCGTAAAGGTTGAGCCCGAGCCCACCTTGCTCGTCACGTTGATCGTCCCGCCGTTGAGCTCGACGATCTTTTTCGAGATGCAAAGGCCCAGGCCGGTGCCTCCGTACTTTCGCGTCGACGACGCGTCGAGCTGGTTGAACTCCTGGAAAAGTTTCTGGATATTCTCTTCCTCAATGCCGATGCCGGTGTCGGAGACCGACAGGCGAACGAGCGCGTTCACGGAGTCGCTTTCCACACGGAGCGTGATGCCGCCCTCATGGGTGAATTTGACCGCGTTGCCGATGAGGTTGATGAGCACCTGCTTGAGCTTGGTCTTGTCGGACTTGATCAGGAGCCCGTCGGGAACAATCGCGGTGAGCGTGAGTTTGCGTTCGCGAACGAGGCACTCCATGGTGTCGGTGACTTCCTTGACGATGTCGGCCACGGCGAACTTCTCCACGAACAGCGGCACGCGGCCCGCGGAGAGTTTCGACAGGTCGAGGATATTGTTGATGAGCTCGAGAAGGTTTTTCGCGTTGATCGCGATGCGCTTGATGCCTTCCTCCTGCTTGGGAGGAACGTCGCCATAGACCCGGTCGAGGATAAGCGAGGAGTATCCGATGATGGCGTTCATCGGCGTGCGCAACTCGTGGCTCATGTTGGCGAGGAACTCGGACTTCAGGCGATTCAACTCTTCGAGATGGCCCACGCGCGCCTTCAGGCGCTGGCGTTCGAGCGCCTTTTCAAAGACCGCGCAGAGCCGATCGAGTTCATAGGGCTTGGGGATGTAGTCGTAGGCGCCGCGCTTCATTGATTCAATCGCGGTCTCGAGGGTCGCGTACCCGGTCGCCATGATCACTTCCGTGGTGGGGTGGACCTCTTTGATGCACTTGAGGACTTCCACGCCGCTTTTGCCCGGCATCATGATGTCGCTGACCACCAGGTCGAACTTGCGCTTTCCCACGGCGGCGATGGCCTCATCGCCGTCGCCGGCCGCCACCACGTCGTAGCCGCGGTCGGTCAGGCCGAAAACGAGCATTTCGCGAAGTCCGGGCTCGTCGTCGACGACGAGGACGCTGGGTTTCTGGACGGCGTTGGCGGTGGTCATGGGTTGCTCCTGCCGCACGAGCGGCAACGGGAATAGGCTTCCGCGGCTTTCTTGACGCGGGACATGAGGTCGTTCATGTCGTAAGGCTTCAAAATGAAATCGTAGGCGCCGTGGCGCATCGCGTACACGGCGGTCTCGACGGCGCTGAAGCCGGTGACGACGATCACCTCGGTCTGGGGAGACGTTTCCTTCACATGCTGCAGGAGCTTCAGGCCGTCCATTTTCGGCATCGTGATGTCGGTCACAACCACGTCGAACGTCGACTCGTTGAGCCGGTCGACGCCCTCATCGCCGCTCGTGGCGGTCTGGACCGCCATGCCGGCGGAAGCCAGTTCCCAGCGGAGAAGGTCGCGAAACCCTTCCTCATCGTCAACGACGAGCACACGGAGAGCTCCGCTCTGTTGGGTCATACTTTGGCCACCTGACGTGGAACGTCCGCGAACCGGACGGGGAACTTCACGGTGAACTCGGTTGATCCCGGGCGGCTTTCAACGTTGATGGTGCCCGAGTGCTTTCCGATGATCTCATGGACCAGGCTCAGGCCGAGACCGGTCCCTTTCCCGACCGGCTTGGTCGTGAAAAACGGCTCGAAGATTTTGGACAGCAGATCGGGTGGAATGCCGCTGCCTGTATCTCTTACACGAAGGCAGACCCACGTGAGCGGTCCATCGGTCTGCAGGTTGGTCGCGATGGTCAGCGTCCCGTTGTTCTGCATGGCGTCGATGGCATTGGTGGCGAGATTGATGATGATCTGCTGAATCTGGTTGGGATTGCCGAGGAAGAGCGGAAGCCCGTCGGTCAGATGGGATTCGACCGTGACCTGCCCCATTCGCGCTTGGGCGCTGACGAGCGACAGCGCCGCCGTTACGATCTTGTTCAGGTCCGAAGGCTCCTTCTCAACTTTTGAAACACGGGAGAACGTCAGCAGGTCCTGAACAAGCCCTTTGCACCGCAGCGCTTCTTTCTCGATCGATTTGAGGGGGACGGCGCTCGGGTCCTCCGGCGAGGCAAGGCGGCGCGTCAATGCCTGCGCGTACCCGAGGATCACGCCCAGCGGATTGTTGATTTCGTGCGCGACTCCGGCGGCAAGCTGACCAACCGCCGACATCTTCTCGGACCGGCGAATGATGGTTTCCATCGTCTTTCGTTCGGTCATGTCGCGCGCGACGAGAATCACGCCCTGCGACTTCCCCTCGGCGTCCTTCAACTGCGACGTGGAGTAGAGCACGTCCACACGACTGCCCTGCTTGGTGCCCAGCGTCGCCTCGGCATTTTTAACGATGTCCATCGGATCGCGGGCGGGCGTCCCTTCCTCGGGAACGACGAAGGTCAAAAGCGGCTGTCCGATCAATTCAGAGCGGTCGTAACCAATGAGGGCGAGAGCCGCCTCATTGCACACCTGGATCTTTCCATCGACGCCGATCACGAAAAGAGGTTCGGTCATGTTGCTGAAAACGCCGTGCATGAACTTTTTCGAAACGGTCGTTTCGGCAAGCACCTGGCTCATCCTGTTGAAAGCGCCGGCCAGCTGGCCGACTTCGTCGGCCCGGGAAACCTGAATCTGTGAGCCGTAATCGCCGCGCGCGATTCTCTCCGTTCCGGAAATCAACTGGGACACGGGCCGGAGAATCCCTCGGACGACCAGGACCGAGCTGATGATGGCGGCCAGACCGATGACGCAAATGATCAATGCCAGCTGCCGGACGATGCGGCGGCTCACCGCGAGCGTTTTCGTCAGCGGGATTTCGAGGACGACGGATCCGATGCGAGACTTCGTGTTCTCACTGGGAGCGCCGGCCATGAGAAGCTGTTCGCCCAGGTCCGCCGCGGCGGACTCCCAGACGGGTGTCCCCACCCTCAACATCGTGCCGCTGCGGGTGGCGACCGTCTCGGACGACGCCGAAATCTCCGCGGCAAAGGCGTGCGCGTACCGCTGACCTTTCATGGTGATGTCGGTGTCCGCGAGGACGTTGCCCGACGCGTCGAGCGCGATGGCGGCGCTTGCGTCGGTGGCGTGCTGCGCCGCCTGGAGTTCGAAGAGAAGCGCCGCTTCTTTTCCGCCAACAATGCCGTCAGAAGCGCGCTCGGCGAGTTTCGATGCTTCCAGCGTGCCGAGCTGAATCACCTGGCCGACGAGGATGGAGTCAAAGACGCGCGTCGCGATGCCCAGTGTCAGTCCGCCCGAGATGACGGCGAGGGCGAGCCCGAGGCAGAGGATGCGCGTCTGGAGCTTCACGGGAGGACCTGGTCGCCCGTCCCAACAAGGCTTTGATCCACCTGAACATTGAGTTCTCTGGCGGCGCCGAGGTTAAATGTCGTCTTGGTGATGTCCGGGAAGATGGTGGCGGCGGATGTGCGTCCCTCTGTTAAGGCGCGCGCGGCGCGGGCCGCCGTCATTCCCATGTCGCGGAACGAGCTCGACACGGAGGCAAGCGCGCCGCTGGCGGTCAGACCATCGGACGGAACAAAGAACGGCACGTCATTCGCCCAGGAGAAACCTTTGATCGTCGACAGGCTCGATGCGGAGATGAGCGGCGGATCCGGCGGGAGCCAGAGCGCGTCGACTTTCCCCTGAAGGCGGCGAAGGGTGTTGGGAAGTTCATCGGTCCCGGAGAGGCGGGCTGGGACGATCTCAATGCCGAGTTGCGCGCTGATCGCCGCCGCCTCGTCGAGGTAGTCCTTCATCGAGTCCGACGTCCACAGAACGCCCAGACGTTTCAGGCCCGGATGAATCGCTTTGAACCGCCGGGCCATCGCCAGGAGCGTGGGAGAAACTTCCACCCGCACGCCCGCCGCCTTGCCTTTTTTCGTCATCGAGAGGCCGGGCGCCAGGCAGTAGATCAGCTTCGTTTCCTCGGGATAGGGAAACAACGCGGCCTTTCCACCGATCGCGATGACAATGCGGCTCTGCACCGGGAGCTCAACGCCCTCTTTCGACATGGCGAGTACGGGGACATTGGCGCCAAGTTCCGCCCGAACGCCGTTCAGCGCTTCCTGATAGGGGGCCAGTTCTGAACTCATGACCACGACGACTTTATCGCCGGCCCGCGCGGAGGCGCCATGAAGCGGGAGAATCAAAGCGAGGATGATGAGAATGCGTTTCACTTGGAACCTCCAAGTTGCAGAGACACGCCGGCCTGGTACGTTCGCGATACCGCCAGCCCGTCGACTGCCTCAATGTGTTGAGGCCTCGTAAGGTTCTGCCCGGCGAGAAATATCTCGCCCGTGCCGATTTTGTAGCCGACGCGCGCGTCAACGCGCCAGTAAGACGAGATGGGAATCGTGTTGGAATTGAAGCCAGTCGAGAGATACCCATCTTTATAGCCGGCGTTGACGGAGGCGTTGAGACCGCGCCACAGGCGGGCGGCACCCCCGACGTTGAATTTGTGTTCCGGCACGGCGCGGGTGACGGTGAGAAGGCCTTTGTCGTCAGAGAGCGTTTGATAGGTGTAGTTGGCGTAGACCGACCGGTAGGCGCCGAAGTGATATTTGACTGCCATTTCGCTTCCCCGGGAAAGGATGCGGTTGTTGTTGCGAAACGTCGTGTCCAACCGGAACGTCGGGAAGAAAATGGCGCGCGTTTCTTCCACTTTTATATTTGACGTGACGGAGTAAAAGACGTTCGTGTCCATCTCCAGGCGCCGCTGGTCGAAGAATCCCCGGTAACCCAACTCCACCGAGCGGACTTTGGTGGCATCGAGAGTGGGGTTGCCGGTCACACGAACCAGGGGAGACGGTTGAAAGTTGGCATGTTGAAAGAAGATGCCCGGCAGTGTCGGCGCCATGGAATAAGACATGCGGACCATCTGGTGCGGCGCCAGGCGGTAGAGCGTCGCCACCTGGTAGGCCGACAGTTGACCGCCGGTGTCGGAATCCTCGAAAGAGACAGCGCCGCGAAGTGTCAGGCGGTTGAGAAGCTTGATTGTCTGGTCCGTGAATCCGCGCCAGGTTATGTTGCGCTGATTTGGAGAGCCCACGAAGAGCTCGGCATCGCGAACTTTGGCGTTCCGGAAACTGCCGCCCCACGTGGTGTGGACCCGGTTGTTCCACCATCCGAGGCGGTGCTGGACCTCGACGTCGTTCTGGTCCAGAAGAGAATGTTGGGTCGCGACGTCGCGCAGTTCCCGTTTGCTCGCCACCATCAGGTCGGCGGTCGTTGATCCGATGTCCTGGGAAATCTTGGCCATCGCGAAGCGGTCCCGGGTATCGAGGCGGGTATCGGGGTATCCCGCTCGGCCCATCTGGTTCCATGCGCCGCCGGCCATGATTTCCGCATCCGTTCCGGCCGCCGGTTTCCAGAAGCCGCGGAGCGAAGCGACGTTTGAGTTCACGAATTCGTGTCCGTCGGCGCCCGACGGGGCGTCGAATCCATCATGACGGAGGTAGGTCTGCGAAACGCGGAATCCAGCCTTGTCCGATGCGCGTTCGGCTGAGGCGCTTTCACGCCGCAGGTTGAGGTTTCCCGCCCGGCTCCGGGCGGCAAGGACGTTCTGGTCCGGTCTTCTGGTAATGATGTTGATGGTTCCTTGCGCGGCGTTCGAACCGTAGAGGGCGGCATTGGGGCCGCGAGCGATCTCAATGTGGTCGATGTCCTCCAGCTGGACGGGAAGCTCCTGCCAGAGCACGCCGGAATCGACCGGCGTATACACGCTGCGGCCGTCAACGAGGACCTGAAGGCTGTCGACGAAAAACTTCGGAAAGCCGCGAACGGAAACGATGGCCCGGTTGCCCTGCGGCGCGCGGCCTTCGCTGATGTCCATGCCCGGGGAAAAGCGCATGATGTCCCAGAGGTTCACCGCGCCGGACGCCTCGATGTCTTCAGCGGTGATCACGGTGATTGCCATCGACGATTCGCTGATGGGCTGCTCGTAACGGGAAGCGGTGACCACCTTGGCTTCTTCCTGGAAGAACTCAAGGGTGTCGTCCGTCGTGGCGGCCCGCACTTGCCCGGTGAACAGCGCGAACGTGGTGATCACGGCGAAAAGCTTTTTGACCTTCATGTCGTCGACTCCCTGGGGCTCGATCTCGATGACTACCTTCCGGATGTATGCGGAAGTGCCCAAAGATGCGACGAAACACTTGGTTAACGATGCGTTAACGGGATGTTAACGCCGGAAGAGCGGGGGCTAAGCCCGATTCAGGGCTGAAGAGAGGAAGGCGCGGGTTCATCCCATTGGAAGCCGATGGTTTGAACCGTTTTGAGGGAAGGCGCTAAAGGGCCGAGCTTTTCACGAATACGGCGAATGTGGACGTCCATGGTCCGTCCGTTCAAGAGGTCGATCGTCACGCCCCAGACCTTAAGAGCCAGGGTGTTTCGGTCAATCACCCGCGGGGCGTGGAGCACGAGCTGATTAAAAATTTCGAACTCTTTCGGCGCAAATTGGATCGCGCTGCCGTTCACCGTCACCTTGCGGGTCGAGGGCTCGATGACAACGGACCCGCGGCGGAGCACGCCGTCCGTGGGAATCAGCGTCCGGGGTCGGCGTAGAATCGCGCGGACGCGAGAAACCAGTTCCATGTTGTCGGCGGGTTTCTCCATGAAATCATCCGCTCCGGAATCAAGGCACCGTGCCGTCTGGCCTTCAGTCCCACCTCCGGTCAACACCAGGATGGCGACGGACTCAAACCGGGATTCCCGCCGGATTCGGCGGCAAACCTCCTGCCCTGAAATTCCCGGCATGTCGAGATCGAGAATGGTGAGATCGATGAGGCGCTCCCGAAGGACTTCGAGCGCTTGCTCGCCGCTGTTCGCGATCGTCACGCCGAAGCCTTCCTGCGTTAATATCCGGTCCAGGAGGCGGCAGAGGGAGGGTTCATCGTCGACGACGAGAATGGAAGCGGGCGGGGCCATATGAATAGTAAGGATATCGAGCAAGGACAATCGTTACAAGCCCGAAAAACACGACAAAACGCACTCTGTTCAATGTAGCAAGCCGTTCCTATAATGGCCGTCCCTTCCCACCATGAACGACATCGAAACACAGGTAAAACGGATTTCTCGCGGCGTTACGCGCATCGTCTCCGAAGAGGAGCTTCGTCAGAAGCTCGCCAAGGGCCGGCCACTTCGCATCAAGCTCGGCGTGGATCCCACCGCGCCCGACATCCACCTCGGTCACACCGTGGTTCTTGCCAAGCTTCGGGTATTTCAAGACCTGGGCCACACCGTTGTTTTCATCATCGGTGACTTCACCGCTTCTATCGGCGACCCCTCCGGCCGCGACACGACCCGTCCGCCCCTCACGGAAGACCTGATTCAGGCGAACATCAAAACGTATCAGGACCAGGTGTTCCGCGTCCTTGACCCAAAAAAAACCGAGGTTCGCTACAACGGAGAGTGGCTGTACGACCTCTTTGATCGCGCCAACCCCAATTTCCTGGCGAAGTCCATTCTCCGCCGCCACACCGTCCAGCAGTTGATGGAGCGGGAAGATTTTTCTCAACGGCAGAAGGCGGGCCAGCCCATTTCGATGCTGGAGCTCATGTATCCGCTCTTTCAGGGTTACGACTCCGTCGCCGTGAAAGCGGACGTGGAGCTCGGGGGCAACGATCAGCTTTTCAATCTGCTCATGGGTCGTCAGATGCAGAAGGACGCCGGCCAGGAGCCTCAGATCGTGATGACCCTGCCGCTCCTCGAAGGCCTCGATGGCGTGCGCAAAATGTCAAAATCCTACGGAAATCATGTCGGCGTGAACGACGCCCCGTCGGACATGTTCGGGAAAATCATGTCGATTTCCGACGATCTGATGTGGCGCTACTACGAGCTGCTCACCGAAGAAGACCTCGAAGCCGCGCGTGCCAAGCATCCGATGGAAGCCAAAAAGCACCTCGCCTCACGCATCGTCGCCCGCTTCAACGGCGACGCCGCGGGCGCAGAAGCGCGCACGAATTTCGAAAACATTTTCTCGAAGAAGGAAGAGCCGGAAGACCTCACCGATTTCATTCTGCCCAAAGCCGGGCTCGACCCCGTGGAGCTCATCGTGGCCGCGGGAATGGCCGCGTCCAAGAGCGAAGCGCGGCGGCTGATCGAGCAGGGCGGCGTGCAGCTTGGCGGCCGGCGCGTGGGCCTGGGCGAAAGAATTTCCGTCGCCGAGCCGACGGTGTTGAAAGTCGGAAAACGGCGCTTCAAGCGCCTCGTGCCCGCTTAAACGTTGAAGGAGAACCGAACATGAATTCGTTACAGCAACTGTGGAAACACCGTCAGAGCTTCTGGCTCGATTTCATCAGCCGCGACCTCATGAAGAGCGGCACGCTCAAGAAGATGATCACCGATGACGGCCTTCGCGGCATGACGTCGAACCCCACGATTTTTGAGAAAGCGATTTCAGCTGGAAAGGATTACGACGCGGACCTGAAGAAACTCGCCGCCAAAGGTCTTTCCGTCGAGGACATCTTTGAGGGGCTCGCCGTCAGCGACATCCAGAAGGCGGCCGACGCGCTGCGCCCGGTTTTCAGTGCGAGCAAGGGCGAAGACGGCTACGTTAGCCTGGAAGTCAGTCCGGACGTCGCTTTCGACACCGAGGAAACCGAGGCCCAGGCGCGCCACCTTTTTAAACGCGTGGCTCGGCCCAACGTGATGATCAAGATCCCCGGCACCACGCCGTGCATTCCGGCGATTGAGAATTCCATCGCCGCCGGCATCAACATCAACATCACGCTTCTGTTTTCCGTCAAAAGCTACAAGGACGTTCTTGAGGCCTATCTGAAAGGTCTCGAGCGCCGCGTGAGGAAAGGCCAGCCCATCAACAAGATCTCATCGGTGGCCAGTTTCTTCGTCAGCCGCGTCGACGGCATCGTCGACAAGAAGCTTGATGAGCTCATCGCCGCGGGCGGTGAGAACGCCGCGAAGGCGAAAGCGCTTCTTCACAAGGCGGCCATCGCGAACGCGAAGCTCGCGTATGAGCACTACCTTCTCGTCAGCGCCTCCCCGCGCTGGCAGGCGCTCGCCAAACGCGGCGCGCGCCCGCAACGCCTTCTCTGGGCCAGCACCAGCACGAAGGACAAGCGCCTCCCGGACACCATTTACGTCGACGAGCTCATCGGCCCGGACACGGTCAATACCATGCCCCCGGCCACCATCGACTCGTTCCGCGACCACGGAAAGCTCGAGGACAAGATCCGCTCCGGCGTGGGACAGGCCCATCTCGACATCGCCGCGCTCTCCCAGGTCGGCATCGATTTTGAGGCCCTGCTGGCGAAACTCCAGAAGGACGGCGTGAAGTCGTTCAGCGCCTCCTTCGAAAGTCTGCTGCGCGTGGTGGGCGCCAAGCGCGAGCTTCTGCTCGGCCTGGTCGCGAAGCGGTCGAAGTTCGAGCTCGGCAAGTTCAAGGGCGAGTGGGAAGCCTCGCTCAAGAAGATGGAAAGCGAGCAGTGGGTGAAGCGCGTTTGGGAGAAAGACGCCACGCTCTGGAAGAACGACGACGCTCACAAGAAAATCATTCTGAACTCTCTCGGATGGCTTACCGTCGCTTCCGAAGTGCGCCGCAACATCAAGCGGCTCGAGGCGATCGCCGCCGACGTGCGCAAAGCCAAGTGCACCAACGTGCTTTTGCTCGGCATGGGCGGTTCGAGCCTGTGCCCCGAGGTCCTTCGGCTCACGTTCGGCCGCAAGGCGGGCTTTCCCGACTTCGCGATCCTCGATTCCACCGAGCCCGGTTCGGTGATCGACCGCGCCGCGTGGTCGAAACCCGAGAAGACGTTCTACATCGTCGCTTCCAAGTCCGGCTCCACCACGGAGCCCAACGCCTTCCTCGCGTATTTCTACGAGGAAGTCCGCAAGAAGAAAGGCGCGAAGGCCGGCGAGCATTTTATGGCGATCACCGACCCCGGCACGCAGATGGAGAAGATCGCGAAGGAAAAGAACTTCCGGCACATCGTGCTGAACCCGCCGGACATCGGCGGCCGCTTCTCGGCGCTCTCATATTTCGGCATGGCGCCCGCCGCCCTGATGGGCATCGACGTCCGCAAGCTTCTCAACGCCGCCTGCGACATGGCGGACGCATGCTATTCGATCGTCCCCGCCGCGAAGAACCCGGGCGCGCAGCTCGGCGCCGCCCTCGGCACGCTCGCCAAAGCGGGCCGCAACAAGGTCACCTTCGTTCTTTCGAAAGACATCGCGTCGTTCTCAACCTGGGTGGAGCAGCTCATCGCCGAGAGCACCGGGAAAGAAGGCAAGGGCATCCTTCCCGTCGAATCCGAGCCGCTGACCGCTCCCGCCGCCTACGGCGCCGACCGCGTGTTCGTCTACCTCTACACGCGCCCCGACAAGAAAGTGGAAGCGCAGCTCGCCACGCTCAAGAAAGCGGGGCACCCCCTCATTTCCATTCAGGTGACCGGCAAGGAAGGCATCGCCGCCGAGTTCTTCCGCTGGGAGATCGCGACGGCGTACACCGGCGCGGCGCTCGGCATCGACGCGTTCGATCAGCCGAACGTCCAGGAGTCGAAGGACCTGACCAAGGAATTCCTCGAGCAGTACCGCGCCAAAGGCTCGTTGTCCAGCAGCGCTCCCTCAATCGAGGAAGACGGCATCGCCGCCTACGTGACGAACGGTTTCGACAAAGACGGCTCGATCGAGTCGCTCCTGCGTTCGGTGATGGGCGAGGTCAAGCCCGGCGACTACGTCGCGCTGCTCGCCTATCTCACCCGCAACCAGAAGAACGACGCCATTCTCGCCGAGCTCCGGCGGGAGATCCAGAAAGCGAAGAAAGTGGCGACCACCGTGGGCTTCGGCCCGCGCTTCCTTCATTCGACGGGCCAGCTTCATAAGGGCGGCGACGACTCCGGTGTTTTCATCCAGATCACCGCGAAGGACCCGAAGGACGTGGCGATCCCTGGTGAGCCTTACGGCTTCAGCGTTCTCAAGGAAGCGCAGGCGCTTGGCGATTTGAGCGCGCTCGTGAACAAGCACAGGCGGGCCGTGCGTCTTCACCTGACGGACACCGCCAAAGGTCTCGTCCGGCTTCGCGACATTTTCAAGAAGATCGTTTCGAACTGACATGACGGTCGCGGCGGCCCAGATCATCGTGGCGCGCGAAGAGTCCGCTTTCTTCAGGCGGGCGGTCGACCTGTTCGTGATCGCCGTGCGCAAGTCCGCGGAACCGTCCGTGGCGTTGTCGGGCGGCTCGACGCCGAAGAAGCTCTTTGAGTTGCTGGCGGCTCCGGAAGCGAGCGCGCAGGTGGCGTGGGACCGCGTGAGGTTTTTCTGGGGCGACGAACGCTGCGTGCCGCCGGAACACGCGGACAGCAATTTTCGCATGGCGCAGGAGTCGCTGCTTTCGAAGTTGCCGGTGGACGCGGCCCGCGTGCACCGGATGCGCGGTGAGCTTGATCCGCAAAAGGCCGCCGCGGAATACGAGCAGGTGATGTCGGCGGCGCTTCCCGGCCGGCCATGGCCGAAGCTCGATTTCGTTCTGCTTGGCATGGGAGACGACGGGCACACGGCGTCGTTGTTCCCCGGCACGGCGGCCTTGGAAGAAAACACGCGCTGGGTGACGGCAAACCGCGTCGAGAAGTTGAACGCGAGTCGGCTGACCTTCACGTTCCCCCTGATTAACCACGCGCGGCGGATCGTGGTGATGGTGGCGGGCGCCGCGAAGGCGGGCGTGCTGGGCGAGATTTTCTCAGGCGCCGGCAAGTATCCCATCGAGCGCGTGAGCCCCATCGACGGGGAACTGATCTGGTTGTTGGATGCGGCGGCCGCCGGCGCGTTACCCGCGTCGGCGCGGTCCGGCGCGACGTACATTTAGGGGGAGAACCATGAAGCGAACAATTCTGGCTTTGGCGTTGTTGGCGGGCCTCTGGTCCACGTCCGGCGCCGCGTGCATCGATCAAAAGAAAGGGTTCGACGGCATCCTTAAGGCGAACGTCGACTCCGAGGGGTTCGTGGATTACGACGCCATCCGGATCAACAAGGGTGGCGACCTGTATGAGTACATTGCCTTCCTCGAGGACGCGGACATCTCCGCCTGCAGCGACGCCGAAAAGACGGCGTTCTGGATCAACGCCTACAACGCGCACATGATCCGCCTCATCCTCGCTCGCCCCCAGATGAAGATCATGAGCGAAGACTTCAAGCTTTTCGGAGAGAAGTTCAAGATCGCGAAGCACGACCTCTCCCTCAACGACATCGAGCACCGCGTCCTGCGCGGCAAAAAGGGCACGCCCCTCCCCGCTCTCTCGCCGTCGAAGTTCGACCCGCGCGTTCACTTCGCCCTGGTGTGGGGGGCCTTCGATTCTCCGCGCCTGCTGAACCGCGCCTACAACTCCACCGCCCTCGAAGACCAGCTCCAGGCCGCCGCCGTGAATTTCGCGAATACGCCGAAGTACGTGCGCGTGGAGAACGACAAGCTTCTGCTGCCGCTGATGTTGAAGTGGTACGCGGACGACTTTCAGCCCGTCGGTGGCGTGGCGACATACCTGACCGCGCTCACCGACGTTGGCAGCCGCCAGGATGAGAAGGTGGTCGACGAGAAGCTCACGGCGCCGGACTTCCCGGCCAACACGGAGTTTCATTTCGACTGGACCGTGAACACCAAGCTCAACAAGCGGAAGTAAGGAGGAAGGATGCTTTCTGCCGGCGACAAGGCCCCCGATTTCAAGTTGAAGAACGACGAAGGCGAAGACGTCCGCCTTTCCGACTTCAAAGGCAAGACGGTCGTTCTTTATTTTTACCCGAAGGACGACACGCCCGGCTGCACCACCGAGGCCTGCGGATTCCGTGACCAGACCAAGAATTTTTCGAAGAAGGACGTCGTCATTCTCGGCGTGAGCCCCGATGACGTCGGCTCCCATCAGAAATTCAAAAAGAAGTTTGGCCTTCCCTTCAACCTTCTGGCCGATACCGAAAAGGCGGTGGTACAGAAGTATGAGGTCTGGAAGGAGAAAAGCATGTACGGCCGCAAGTACATGGGCGTGGAACGGACGACGTTCGTCATCGGCCCGGACGGCAAGATCAGGAAAGTGTTCCCGAAAGTGAGCGTCACCGGCCACGTCGACGCCGTGTTCAGCGAAATCTGACCCATGGCCGCCCCTTTTCTGAACTCCACCGTCGGCAAAAAAATCATCGTGGCCATCACCGGTCTCGTCATGTTCGGTTTTGTGGTCGGGCATCTGGCCGGCAATCTCCAGATCTTCTTCGGCCCAGAGAAGCTGAATGCCTACTCTCACTTCCTTCACACCCAACTGCCGCTTCTTTGGGGTTCGCGCATCGCTCTGCTCGTTTCCATTGCTCTGCATGTGGTGTTCACCATCCAGCTCACCGCGCTCAATCGCGCCAGCCGGCCGGTGGCTTACGAAGTGAGCACGCCCGTGCAGGCCAGCGTGTCGTCCCGCTTTATGATCTGGAGCGGCATGTTCCTCGGCTTCTACATACTCTTCCACATCCTTCACCTGACGACCGGCACGGTCCATTCCGAGTTCGACCGTACCGACGTCTACGCCAACGTGGTGATCGGGTTCTCATCTCTTCCGGTCACGGCCATCTACATCCTCGCCATGGTCGCGCTCGGCTTTCATCTGCATCACGGCGTCTTCAGTCTCTTCCAGACGCTCGGCCTGAATCATCCGCGTTACAACAGTTGCCGGCGCGGTCTGGCGCTGGCGGCCGGCTGGCTGATTCCCATCGGATACATCTCGATTCCCGCGGCGGTGCTGCTGGGCATTCTGGTGATCCGCTAACGCGGGGGACATCTTGGAACTCAAATCGAACATTCCCGAAGGTCGGCTCGAGGAGAAATGGAAGCATCATCGCGACCACCTCGCGCTGGTGAACGCCACCAATAAACGTAAATTCACCGTCATCGTCGTCGGGTCCGGCCTGGCCGGCGGTTCCGCGTCGGCGTCCCTGGCCGAGCTCGGCTACGATGTAAAAACGTTCTGCTACCAGGACAGCCCGCGCCGCGCGCATTCCATCGCGGCCCAGGGCGGCATCAATGCGGCCAAGAATTACACGAACGACGGCGACAGCACCTTCCGGCTTTTCTACGACACCATCAAGGGCGGCGACTTCCGCGCCCGCGAAGCCAACGTTCACCGTCTGGCCGAACTGAGCGTCAACATCATCGACCAGTGCGTTGCCCAGGGCGTGCCTTTCGCTCGCGAGTATGGCGGCCAGCTCGACAACCGGTCGTTCGGCGGCGCCCAGGTGTCGCGCACGTTCTACGCGCGGGGTCAGACCGGGCAGCAGCTCCTTCTCGGCGCGTATTCCGCGCTCATGCGACAGGTCGGCGCGGGAAAAATAGCGCTCTATCCGCGCAGCGAGATGCTCGACCTCGTGGTCGTCGATGGTCGCGCCCGCGGCATCGTGTCGCGCGATCTCGTGACGGGCCAGATTGAAACGCACGTGGCCGACGCCGTCGTTCTGGCCACCGGCGGATATGGCAACGTTTTCTTTCTGTCGACGAACGCCAAGGGCTGCAATACCTCGGCGATCTGGCGCGCGTATAAACATGGCGCGGCCTTCGCCAACCCGTGCTACACGCAGATCCACCCGACGTGCATTCCCGTCAGCGGCGATTACCAGTCCAAGCTCACGCTGATGAGCGAGTCCTTGCGCAACGACGGCCGCATTTGGGTCCCCAAGAAAAAGGGCGACGCCCGTTCGCCCGACCAGATCCCCGAAGACGAACGGGATTACTACCTCGAGCGAAAGTATCCGAGCTACGGAAACCTGGTGCCGCGCGACGTGGCCTCGCGCAACGCCAAGCAGGTGTGCGACGAGGGGCGCGGCGTGGGCCCGGGCGGCCGCGGCGTTTATCTCGACTTCGCCGACGCCATTAAACGCCTCGGCATGAACGTTATCCGCGAGCGTTATACGAATCTCTTCGAGATGTACAACCGGATCACCGGTGAGGATCCGTACCGCGTTCCCATGCGCATCTACCCCGCCATCCACTACACCATGGGCGGGCTGTGGGTGGACTACAACCTGATGACCTCGATCCCCGGCTTGTTCTGCGTCGGCGAGGCCAACTTCTCCGACCATGGCGCCAATCGCCTTGGCGCCAGCGCCCTCATGCAGGGCCTCGCCGACGGCTACTTCGTGTTGCCCTACACGCTGGGCGATTACCTCGCGCGCCTCAAGGCGCCCAAAGCGAAGGCTGATCAGCCGGAATTTCGAAAGGCGGAGGCCGACGTTCGCGGCCGCATTGAGAAACTGCTTTCGATCAAGGGCAAACGCACCGTGGACTCGTTCCACCGCGAGCTCGGTCTCATCATGTGGGAGTTCTGCGGCATGTCGCGCACCGACGCGGGGCTGAAGGAAGCGATCCGGAAAATCGGCGAGCTGAAAAAGTCCTTCTGGAATGACGTGAACGTGCTCGGTTCGGGGGAAGAGCTCAACCAGGCGCTCGAGCGCGCCGGCCGCGTGGCCGATTTTATCGAGCTCGGCGAGCTGATGTGCATCGATGCCCTGCATCGCACCGAATCGTGCGGCGGGCATTTCCGCGAAGAGAGCCAGACGCCCGACGGAGAAGCCAAGCGCGACGACGCCAACTTTTCCTATGTCGCCGCCTGGGAGTATAAGGGACCGGACGCTGCACCCGGGCTCAATAAGGAGCCGCTCACGTTTGAAAGCGTGACGCTGGCCCAGCGAAGCTACCAATAGGGGCGTCCATGAATCTCAAACTCAAGATCTGGCGGCAGGCGGGTGCGAAGAAAGACGGCAAGCTTGTCACCTACGACGTCAAAGACATTTCACCCGACATGTCGTTCCTCGAAATGCTCGACGTTCTCAACGAGGGGCTCACGAAAAAGGGCGATGACCCGGTGGCCTTCGACAGCGACTGCCGCGAGGGCATCTGCGGCACCTGCGGCTGCATGGTGAACGGCGTCGCCCACGGGCCCACACCGGCCACGACGGTGTGCCAGCTTCACATGCGCCACTTCAACGACGGAGACACGATCGTGATCGAACCGTGGCGCGCGCGGGCGTTCCCCGTTCTCAAAGACCTCGTCGTCGATCGCGGCGCGTTCGACCGCATCATTTCGGCGGGCGGATTCGTTTCGGTGCGAACCGGCAGCGCGCCGGAGGCCAACGCCATTCCGGTCCCGAAACAGGCTTCCGACCGCGCCATGGACGCGGCCGCCTGCATTGGATGCGGCGCCTGCGTGGCCGCCTGCCCGAACGCGTCAGCGACGCTGTTCGCTGCGGCGAAAATTTCCCACCTCGGCCTTCTCCCGCAGGGCCAGCCTGAACGGCAGCGCCGGGCGCTGGCGATGGTCGGCCAGATGGACAAGGAAGGGTTCGGCGGTTGCACCAACATAGGAGAATGCACGGCGGCGTGTCCGAAGGAGATCAGCCAGGACTTTATCGCCCGCATGAACCGCGACTACCTGGTCGCGTCTGCGGACAAGCGAGACTAACTACTCCTGGTAGATGTCGTCGACCGGCACGCCATTCTCGGCGGAGTGGTCGTAGGGGCAGAATTCCGTCGGAACCGTTCCATCCCGGAACGCCTCGAGGAAAACCTTGGGGCAGGTGGGCAGAGCCAGAAAACCGGTGTCCAGGTCGATCTTCGCGAATTCGATCTTCGGCGGAACCGGGAAATCCTTCACCGGATAATTTTTAAGCGCTTCTTTCATGAAGTCCGTCCACAGCGGCACCGCGACGTTGGATGCGCTCAGGCCTTTCTTGAGCGGGCGAAAATCGTCGTAACCCACCCAGACCGCGCACACGATGTCAGGCGTGTATCCCACGAAGACGAGGTCGCGCTGGTCCTGCGTCGTTCCCGTTTTTCCGGCGACGGGCCGGCCAAGCCGTCGTGCGTACCAGCCGGTGCCGCGCTCCACCACGCCCTTGAGCAGATTGGTGATGAGGAACGCTGTCTGCGCGTTCACGCCGTCGCTGATTTTCGGCGAATGTTCCTCCAGCACGCGGCCGCGGCGGTCCGCCACGCGCTCGAGCATGTAGGGTTCGGCGCGAAGCCCGCCGTTGGCCAGGGTCCCGTAAGCGCTCGCCATTTCCAGCAGACTCACCACGGATGTGCCGAGGCCGAGCGAAAGAACGGACGTCAGGCGGCTCTTCACGCCGGCGCTGTGCGCGAAGCGGACGACGTTGCGCGGTCCGATGGAATCGATGATGCGGATCGTGACGAGGTTGCGTGACTTCTGCAGCGCCTTGCGCAGGGTCAGCGGGCCGAGATATTTTCCGTCGAAATTCTGCGGCCGCCAGAAACGCTTCATGGTGGCGTCGCGCTCCTCCTTCTTCAGCTTCATGAACTCATCTTCGGTCATCTGAAGGTTGTCAAAGATGGCGTCCTTCGTCTCGGCGTACGTGGTCGTCTCGGCGAGCAGCGTTGGGTCGCTCTCCATGTCGATGTAAACCAGGGGGGAGTCGTCGATGATGGTGGCCGCGGTGAAGGATCCCTCGAGGGCGGTGGCGTAGACGAACGGCTTGAACGATGATCCGGGTTGCCGGCGCGCCTGAAGCACGCGATTGAACTGGGACTTATAGAAGTCCCGGCCGCCGACGAGCGCGCGAATGGCGCCGGTGTGGACGTCGAGCGCGATCAGCGCGCCCTGCAGTTTGGGCGCGGTGGTGGAAATGGTGACCTGCTGGGTTGTGCCTTCCTTCAGGTTGGTGTTGTACTCATTCAGGGTCGCGGTGCCGAACTTCACGTCGTATTGCTCGAGGTGTTCTTCCACCTGACGTTCCGCCGCCTTCTGCATCTTCACGTCGAGCGTGGTGGTGATGGTGAGGCCGCCCTGCTCGAGCGTTTCCTCTCCGTAAACCGGCTCGAGAAGCTTGCGAATCTCCTCGAGAAAGTAAGGCGCTTCCCGGGTCTTGTAGGAGGACGCCGGCGGCAGAATGGTCTGGGCGTTGGCGTCGTCGGCTTCTGCCTTCGAGATGAAATCCAAATCGGTCATGCGCCGGAGCACCGTGGCGCGGCGGTCGGTGGCCAGCTCCACGCTCGAAGCGGGGGAATAACGGTTGGGCGAGCGGACCAGGCCCGCGAGCATGGCTGATTCGGCGAGGTTGAGCTGCGGCGCGTGCTTGTCGAAATACAGGCGCGCGGCGGCTTCCACGCCATAGGCCCCGCCTCCAAAGTAGACCTGGTTGAGGTAGAGCTCAAGGACCTCGTCTTTCGAATAGCGCTGCTCAATCTGCATCGTCAACAGCATTTCCTTGAATTTGCGGCTGAGCGTTTTTCGGCGGCTGAGGAAAATTGTTTTGGCGAGCTGCTGGGTCAGCGTGGAACCGCCCTGGACCAGCCGCCCATGCCGGATGTTGGCGATCGCGGCGCGAAGGATGGCGCGCGGGTTCACGCCCCAATGGTTGTAGAAATCGGTGTCTTCGATTGAAATCATGGCCCGGCGAAGATCGACGGGAATCTGGGTGAGGGGAACGGTGGTCCGGCGCTCGGTGAAAAATTCCCCCACGGGCTGGCCGTAGGTGTCGACGATCTGGGTGACGAGCGGCGGGACGTATTCTTCCAGGCCCTGAACGGAAGGAAGCTCCTTGAGCGCTCGCCGGACGAACGCCATGGCCAGCGTCGCGATGCCGGTCATGAACAGCAGGATCGACACCATCATCCATGACTTGAATACCCGGTTCTTCAGCAAGGGCCTTTACCGTAGGTCTCGACCATAAAAGGCCGGTCGTCGGCCCAGTAAAAGTCGAGAAGGAATCGCCAGCCCTTAACGGTGAGAGAGGATCGTTGGCTGTGCTCGATGATGCGCGCGGCCGTGTCGATGGCGAGCGGTCCGTTGTGGGTTGCTTTCCAGGACAGGAACCGGCGAAGGAGCATGGCCCCGAACCGGGCGTCAAGATGCGCTCCGTCCACGAGAGCGGCGAGATCATCAGGCGTTTCCGCCAGGTCGAGGAGATCGTCGACCTCCGCGACCGAAAGGCCGCTCTCGCGCGCGATGACGGTCATGTCGATTCCCGAGCCCTGAGCCCACGCCAGCAGTCGTCCCAGTTCTGTAGGTGCGAAGGCGCCGTCGCCGTCATTGCGGGCCTGAAGGGCGCGAAAAATCTGGAGGGGGGACGGAGAGGCCACGACGTGCGCCAGGATTTTCTGCCACGCGCCCCCGGCTGAGTGGATCGCCCGAACGGCCGTGAGGCGGCGGTGCCCATCGAGGACGCGGAAATTTCCGTCGCTCAGAGTTTCGAGCAACATCGGGTGCGTCTGTCCGGAACGCAGGAAAGACTGGCGAATGTTCTCGACCGCGGCGGCATTGGCGCGCCGGAAACGGTAAGGACTTTCATCGACGATCTGGGAGACGGATATGTAGCCGAGGTGTGTATCTCGGACGCGGACAAGGTTCATGACGGAACGCGATTATAGCCGTTCCGTCGGCGGCTAGGCCCGGGTCTTCGATTCCTTCTCCACCGGCGCGAGATTGACGGGGGAGGGACCGTTGAGAACATTCCCGTCCGTATTGAAGCGCGAGCCATGAGCCGGGCAATCCCATGACCCTTCCTGGTCGTTCCACCGGACAATGGCGCCGAGGTGAGGGCAGACCGCCGAGCATTCACTCACGCGACCGGCCTGGTCCTTGTAGACGGCCACCTTCTTGAGTCCTCTGCGAATCACCGCGCCCTTACCACGCGGAATCGCGTCGACGGAACTGGCGTCGCCGCTGGTAACCCAGTCGGTGTATTGGGCCGCCACGTTAAGGTTCTCCTTCAGGAATTCCTTAACCGAGCCCAGCGTCACCCGCGACGGATCATATAGCGGTTCCCACGGGTTGGTGCGACCCAAAATAAGGTCAGCGTTGAGACGGGCCCCGAGCGTGCCGTGGGTGAGGCCGTTGCCGGAATCGCCGGTAACGATGTAGACGTTCTTCTCACCGCCGGGATCTCTTCCGATGAAGGCGATGCCGTCGTTGGGTTCCAGGATCTGGCCGGACCAGCGGAACTGAACGGCGCCCATGGCGGGGAAGCGCTCACGCGCCCAGCGCTCAAGGCTTTCGAATGGAAGGTGGGTATCGTCGATCTGCCCAGTCTTCTCGTCTTCGCCGCCGACGATGAGGATTTCGCTGGTCGCATCGCCCGGGTCCTCCGCCACGCGCACATAATGGTAGGGATCCCCGGTGTCCCAGTAGAGGGCGTGCGGCACCATCCCTTTCCCCGTCGTCAGGCCCACCACATAACTGCGGTAGGCCGCCTGTTTGGTGTGGAGAGAGAACCGGTCATTGATGGGAGAGTTGGTGGCGACCACCACCGCGCCTGCGGTGATCACGCGGTCGTCTTTCGTCGTCACGCGGGCGGGGCTGCCGCCCTCGACCGACACAACGCGGGTCTGCGTGTGAATCCGTCCGTTGAGCCCGCGCACGGCGTCCGCGAGCCCGGACAGATAACGCAACGGGTGAAATTCCGCCTGGTTCGAGAAAAGCAAACAGCGCTTGGTGTTGAAACTCGTGAAAGGCGCGCGGTCCGCCCAGGAAACTTCCAGGCCCGCGCGCCGCGCGGCGTCGAATTCCTTATCGAGATGGGAATCGTCGGGTCGATCCGCCCGGAAGAGATAGCCGGCCACCCGTCGAAAATCGCAGACGATCGCGTTCTCGCGGGCGATGCGTTCAATTTCGTCGATGGCGAAGGCGTGGCTGTGGGCGGCCAAGCGCGCGCCCGCTTCGCCATGAAGCTGTTCCAGCACGTAAAAGCGGTCGTCGAGCGCGCAGGAAAGGTGGGCGCTGGTGCGTCCCGTCTCGCCGCTGCCGACGCCGCCGTCTTCAATGACGGCCACCGTCTTTCCTTCCTGTAACAGGTAATAGGCGGTCGTAAGACCCGCGATCCCCGCGCCCACCACGCAGACGTCCACCGCCAGGTCCCGGTCCAGGGGGCCGTCGGATTCGATCCGCGTTCCTCTCAGCCAGAGCGGAACACGGTTTCCAGATGTTGGGTCGTTCATGGGGCCTCCCGATCGTCGCGTGTCTACTCACTACGGACGTGGAAGGGTTGAGGTTTGAAGGAAGGTGAAAGAAGCTGCCCCGCTAGGACTCGAACCTAGAGTATCCTGCTCCAGAGGCAGGCGTGTTACCATTACACCACAGGGCAAAAAGGAAGGCCGCCGTAGTATATCGGATTTTTCTTCGAGTTAAGAGCGGCGGTTGTTGCCGGCGTCGCCGGCGACGTCGAGAAGTGGAGAGAAGAAGAAGCGCCAGAGGCGGATGGTGAGGCCGTAGGTTAAGTCGGTCACGGTTGGGGTTCCTTCAATTTCAAATTTGTGATTCGGTAAGAACCTATAGGCATTGGTTCTCCCGAACAAGGTCTAACTTCGTTTTTGTGCGGTAAGTCACTCGCCCGCCTCCGATTCCACCCGAAAAATCAGCCTTTTTTGGCTTGTCCCGCCCCTCAGCTTCACCGCAAAATCATTGAATGTTAAGGCCTTTTTAAGATGAAACTCCCCATATCCTTCCTTGGTAGATATGTGGTTGCGTAGAACCCTCTCACTTCTGGTTTTGACGTCCTTTTCAGGGCTGATCGCCCTGGGCGCCACCGCCGAATCCAAGCCGACGTGTCCGATGATGTGCTGCGAAGCATGGTCATCGCGACCATCAATGAAATGCTGGCCGGCACATTGTTGCGCGGTCCAACGCTCCTGAACATTCATAGAATTGCCCGGTTGGTGGCGATGAGCGCGTAGCGCCTTGCCCGGAGTCCGAACGTGACCGAAGCCCGAACCGGTTTTACCATCGTCCTGCTGATCGACGACCCCGTCGGATCCGCCAAAACCATCGCGCAGGCGCTCGCCGCGGCGCGAAACGTGCCGCCGCTCGACGTGGCGCGCGAGGCGCGCTCGTGCTGGGGTTTGGTGGGCGATCATCGACCTGAAGACGAAGCCCAGTCCACCGTCGCGGCCTTAAAGGAACTGGGGCTGCCGTCCGCGATCGTGCCCACTGATCATCTTCCATCACTCGCCGGCATTCAGGTCGCGAGGAAGATTGAAATTGAAGCCGGCGGGTTCCGCTGCAAACTTTCGCGCGGCGTGACGCCGCTCATTCCGTGGACCGCGCCGGTGTTTCTCGCGGCGGCGATCATCCGGACCCGCTCGTTCAAGAGCGTAAGCCGGCGCGAGGGGCCCTCGAAGTCGGAGAAGCTGGTCCGGATAGGACTCACGTTGGCGACGGGAATACCCATCCCCGGCGCCCGCACACAGACCGTCACCTCCCGCCAGGAAACGAGCGCGACCATGGCGGTGCTCGACATCGCGATCGATCACCCGGCCGGACGCATCCGCCTCGAGGGCGACCGCACCGACCTGTCGTATCTCGGCGACCGGCGAACCTACGACAGCCTGGGGAACTTCAAGTTGATGATTTCCGAGGCGTCGTCTTACATGGCGAAGGAGAACGTGAACTTCGGCGCGCGGACCATCCTGGCCCAGGCGAGCCCAACGAATCCGGGTTACGACACTCTGGCTGAACTGGAGCGCGAGGAGAGATGGCTGATGGCCCGGCGCGCGCTGCGCCAGGGCGGTCAGTGAGCCGAGCGGGCCTGCTCGACGATCGCCGTGAAGGAAGGCGGAAGTTTTGCCTCGATGAGAATTTTGTTTCCCGGTTCAATTTCGATTTCCAGCTCGCGCGCGTGAAGCATGATGCGCGCGAAGCCCGCCTGAAGCTTCTGGTCCCCGTAGAGCCGGTCTCCCGCGACGGGATGTTTGATCGAGTAAAGATGAACGCGGATCTGGTGGCGCCGCCCGGTGACCGGGTGGACGCTCAGCAGCGAGTGGTTCGCGAAGCGCTCCATCGTGCGAAAGCGCGTGGCGCACTCCATCCCGCCTTCCGTCGCCACTCCCATGCGGCCGGAGCCGAACTTCTTGATGGGGGTTTCGATCGAGCCGTCGTCTTCCTTCATCACGCCGTGAACGAGCGCCATGTAGCGTTTGCGCGTGGAGCGGGCGGCGAACTGATCGTTGAGGAAGCGGTGGGTGTCGGCGTTCTTCGCGTAGACGATCACGCCGGTGACGCCCTTATCGAGACGGTGAACGGCGAAGAGTCGCCCGCCCACCTGGCGGGAAAGGCGCGTCAGGAGATCCTCCTGCGTCTGGTCGCGCTCGGGAATGGAGGCGACGCCTTCCGGTTTGTCGACGGCGACGAGCGCGGGGGAATCGAAAAGAATAGGGATATCAAGAGCCATGGGGGAGGCAATGTATCAAATGGGCTTCTTCCTCAGCTCGCCCAGGCGCTTGCTGATCTCGGCCACGCGATCGGCGTTCTGGTGGGTCTCCGGGCGTGACATTTCTTCAAGCAGGGTTTTCTCTTCGTCGGCGGGCCCGCCGCCCGTCGAACCCTCGTCGGCCTTTGCCGCGCGGTAGCGCGCATTGCGTTCCTCGGCTTCCTTCCGCTTCTGTTCCTTGCTCTTGTAGCCAGTGACGACTTTCGGCGCGGCCGTCGCGTCCGAGTTCGCTTCGGCCTTCTTCTCCGTCGGCCGCGCGTCGCTCAGGGCCGGGCCTTTGCGCTTGTGGCTGGCCTCGATCCTTTCCTCTGAACGGAACAGCTCGGCTTCCTCTGAGTCCTCCAGCGATTTCTTGTGAAGGAAGTAATCGTAGTCGCCCGGATACCAGGTCACTTTTCCGCTGTTGACGTGGACGATCTGGTTGGCGAGCTTGCGCAGGAAGTAGACGTCGTGGCTGATGACCACCACGGTCCCCTGGTAGGCGTGAAGCGCCTCGGTGAGGACTTCGACGCTGGCCATGTCGAGGTGGGTGGTTGGCTCGTCGAGAAGCATGAGGTTCGGCGGATCGAGGAGGAGGCGGGCGAGTCCTAAACGGCTTTTTTCTCCGCCGCTGAGCACTTCCACCTTTTTGAATACGGCGTCGCCCTGGAACAGGAATGAGCCGAGAACCGTGCGCACCATGAGATCGGGGTTGGTGCGTTTCGTGTTGGCCGCTTCTTCGAGCACGTTCCGGTTCGGCCGGAACATTTCGGCGCGGTGCTGGGAAAAATAGCCGACCGTGACGTCGAAGCCGAGCTTGCGTTCGCCGCCCTGGAACGGCAGATTTCCGGCGAGAAGCTTGAGCAGCGTCGATTTTCCAGCGCCGTTCGGGCCAACGAGCGCGATCTTCATGCCGCGTTCGAGCGTGAGGTTCAATCCATCGTAAATCCACGTCTTTCCGTCGTAGGACTGCTTGATGTCCTTCAGCATCATGGCGTTCTGCCCGCTGCGCGCCGGCTGGGGGAACGAGAACCCCACCGTCTTTTGGTCGGGCGGAAGCACGACGCGCTCCATGCGCTCGAGATACTTGATCTTACTCTGAACGCTGGCGGCCAGAGAAGCTTTGGCGCGGAACCGGGAAATGAAGATTTCGAGGTCATCGATTTCCTTCTGCTGCCGCTTCCAGGCGGAAACGAGGGCGTCGTCTTCCTGCTGGCGCGTGGCGAGATAGTCCTCGAATGAGCCGGAGTAAATTTTGACCTTCTGGTTGCGGACCTCGATGATGCGGTCGGTGGCCGAGTTGATGAACTCGCGGTCATGCGAGATCAGGAACAGCGCGCCCTTGAACCCCTGCAGGTGGTTCTGGAACCAGAGCAGCGACTCGAGGTCGAGATGGTTCGTGGGTTCGTCCAGGAGCAGCAGGTCGGGCTCGTCGATGAGCAGGCGCGCGATGAGAATGCGCATCTGCCAGCCGCCCGAGAGCTCGGAGACCTTCCGCTCGAAGTCGGTGACTTTGAAGCCGAGGCCCATGAGGATTTTCTTCCCTTCGGCTTCGCGGCGCGTGTCGGTGTTGTCGACGCCCAGGGTCTCCTCGATCACCGTTCCCGTCAGCTGCTGGGACGATTCCTGAGGCAGGTAGCCGAACCGGATGTCGGTGCGCATCGCCACCTCGCCGTCGTCCGGTTCTTCCTTGCCCATCACGAGCTTGAAGAGCGTGGACTTGCCGGCGCCGTTGGGGCCGACCAGGGCGTAGCGATCGCCGTCGTTGATCTGGAGGTTGACGCCTTCAAACAGCGTTTGCGCGCCGAAGGACTTGGAGACATTGCGAAGAGTAATCATGAGCCGGGGATTATAGCCGAGATCGACGGTAAATGCCGAGAGGAGCTTTCGCCCGGCGCCCGTCACGGGCGCGCCGGCAAGGCGGAAGGGGAGGGAAGAGCCCTAAGCCGCGACTTTCAGGAGGCCGTTGTCCGACGATCTACCGTCGGAGAGCGTCTGGAGCTTCGCCGCCAGGTCGACCTTGTCGGTCGCCTTGATCATGGCCTCATTCGGGTCCACCAGCTTTTTGCGGACGAGCTCGAGGAGCGAATCGTTGAGAAGGCGCATGCCAATCTTCCCTCCGACCTGCATGGCCGAGGGAATCTGGAACGTCTTCTGCTCGCGGATGCAGGCCGACACCGCGGAGTTGACGATGAGTACTTCGAGGGCGGCGGCCCGTCCCTTGAGAATCTTCCGGCAAAGGACCTGCGACACCACGCCCTTAAGCGACGACGCCAGCATGGTGCGGATCTGGCTCTGGCGATCGGCGGGAAACTGGTCGATGAGGCGGTCGACGGTCGACGCCGCCGTGGTGGTGTGCAGGGTTCCGAAAACCAGGTGGCCCGTCTCGGCGGTCTCGAGCGCGATCTCGATGGTCTCGAGGTCGCGCATTTCGCCGATGCAAACGACGTCCGGGTCTTCGCGAAGCGCGGCCCGCAACGCGGATTTGAAGCTCTTCGTGTGTCGTTTCACTTCACGCTGGTTCACCAGACAGTTCTTTGGGGGATAAACGAACTCAATGGGGTCTTCGATCGTGATGAGGTGCTCGCGCCGCGTTTCGTTGATGTAATCGAGCATCGCGGCGAGCGTCGTTGATTTCCCACTGCCGGTCGGGCCGGTCACGAGCACGAGGCCTTTCGACAGTTTGCACATCTCGACGATGGCCGCGGGCAGCGCGAGGTCGGTGACGGAGAGAATTTTGGAAGGGATGACGCGGAAAACGGCGCCAAGGCCGCGGTGATCGACGAAATAGTTGGCGCGAAAGCGCGCGACGCCCGGAAGTTCGTAGGCGAAGTCCGCGTCGCCGCATTGCTCGAACTCCTGCCATTTGGCTTTTGGCGCGATCTCGGTGAGAAGCTTTCCCATCAGTTCAGGGGTGACGACCGGTTCCTCTTTGATGGCCTGGATCTCGCCGCTGTCCCTGATCATCGGCTGCATGCCACATGTCAGGTGCAGGTCCGACGCCCCCTTCTCGAACATCAGCTTGAAAACTCGATCCAGTTGCGCCATGGGACGAACTCCTTTCGAAAGTGAAATCTTCCGTCCAATATAGCTGTGGTCCAAGTATTCACAAGGACGCCCCCTTTTCGCCCCTGGAAATCAACACGTTTTTTTGGGTTGCACGAGAATTTCATTTGGCCCAAGAACGATGTAAGCTCGGCGGCATGAAGAAATGGCTCTTTGCCGTGATCCTATTATTAGGGGCCCCCGCGCTGGCGGACCTGCCCTCGTACGGCGGTTGGCCGAAGTGCCTGCCCGTCCTGGGTTTCTCCAACGATGAAGTCGGCGTGGCGGCCTTTGAAACCTTCGGCTCTCCCAAGCCGGTGCAACGCTGGATTTGTCTGGTCATCGATCGCTCCACCCTGATCGTCACTCCGGTGGAAGAGGCCGAGTTCGATGCCCGTTTTCCCAAAGTGCGCCTGGCCGGCAATCATGCGCCCAATGACTGCCAGGAAATGACCAAGACCGCAGCGGCTCCGGCTCCTCCCGGCGACGCCCCGCCGCCCACCTGCATCGACACGAAGGTCCTCTGCGGCGACCAGGAGATTCGGGTGGCCGTCGGCGCTGCGGTCACCGCCGTCCGATGCCCGGGCCGGGTGTTCTCGGCGGCTTCCACGATCGATGGAAATCTTTGGGCGGCCGTGAACCCGCTGGACATTTATTATCGGGAGCTGGACGGCTCCGACATCGTCGTTCAATCGCTTTCCACCAAACGATTGGTGACCCGCCGAAATACGTCCGACGTGGGTGGGCGTTCCGTCTGCGCCATCCGCAAGGACCCCGTCAACGGGCACGTGTGGGCCACGACGGAAACCGGACTCGTGGAGATGCGGGCCGACGGGGCGGTTATCCGCCTTCTTCGATTCCGCGCGACCCGCCAGCCCATGGCCACGATTCAAAAAAAGGGCTGAACTTTCCTCAAACTTGACCGCTAATGTGATCGAAGGTCAAAAAATAAAAAACACACCACACCCCTAAGAATTCACCCGGGCCCGCTCCACACAAGCGGGAACCGGAAAGTTCAAAGAAAAACCCTCTTCAGAAAGATCTGGGGAGGGTTTTTTCCATGAAAGAGAGGTTCCCATGCGCAAGTTTCGTCCGGCCGTGAAAACCGAATGGCATATGTTACCCGGCACCCGTCGTTCCCAGGTGGCGGAGATGGCCATTCCCGTCGGGGGGAAGGAAGGCGGGCCCGACAACCGGCACAACGGAGACCAGTGGATGTACGTGCTCTCCGGAACCGGGTCGGCGCGCGTCGGGCGCAAGCGCACCAGCCTGAAGGCCAAAACTCTTTTGCTGATCTCCAAGGGGGAGGCCCATGAGATCCGCAACACCGGCCGCCGACCCCTCCGCACGTTGAATTTCTATGCGCCCCCCGCCTTCGCTGCCCACTATAAAAACGCATAATTCAGGCATGACTCGAGCCTGGAAGTTCGCCATCAACGCCGTGATTATCTCCTTGCTAGGACTCCAAGCCCTCGCGTCGTTCGGCGGTCTTCATCGTTTCCGATATTGGCCATTTCTCAGCTACCCGATGTACAACAGGCCCCACTTCAAAGGCGAGCCGGTGGCCCGTCATTCCCTCATTGGAATTTTGGACGACGGCCGGGAAATTCCCATCACGCCTGCCGATCTGAAGCTCGATTTCTGGCGCTATCTTCGAGGTCCCGTTCGGGCTTTTGAAAAAAACGAGCCTCACAGCCTCCTAGCTCAGCTTCAACCGTTCGAACACCGCAAACGGATCACCATCGTGTGGGTTCGCTTGGAGAACCATCCGGTGACGCTGGTGGATGGGCGTGTGACCGACCTGCCCGTGGAATCAAAGACCATGGCATTGCGGCCCCCATCGTGAAGCGGCGCCTGCGCGCCTGGGACAACTTCTGGTTCAAGCCCGCTCCGCTCGCGGACATCGCTTTTTTCCGCATGGTCACGGCGGGGGGCCAATTGTTTCTTTATCTCTTCGTCTGGCGACCGGTCGGACGCGAGTTCGTGGCGGTGTCTGAGATCCCGCACTTTTACGACCCGCTGGCCGCCGTGAAACTATTCCTGCTCCCCATGGGCGGGGCGTGGCTGCCCACGCTCGTGTCGGTCACCGTCCTCTATTGGATCACCGTCGGATTTCTGGCTTTCGCCGCCATCGGATTGTTCACGAACGTCTCGCTGGCCTTCGCGGCGGCCGGGGGCGTTTTCCTTCAGGCCTACGTTTACTCGTTCGGGGACTTCCACCATCCCGAAGCCATCATGTGGATCACGCTCGCCTTTCTCGCACTCAGCCCATGCGGGAAGGTTCTTTCCATCGACAGCCTTCGGCGCCGGGCCGCAGAATCGGTTCGCCGCGGGCGCTTCACTCCGGTGGCCGCGCTCGATCAAATGAGCCCTTTCGCCCGCTGGCCCATCCGCCTGCTGGTTTGCCTGTTCGCGCTTATTTATCTTTCCGCCGCCTATTACAAATACCTCGCGGGCGGCCACGCCTGGATGAACGGCTATACGCTTCAGTACTACCTTCTTCAGGATGGTTTGCGTTGGAACACGCCCCTGGGCGTATGGCTGGCAGGCCAGCATGGCATCGCGCTCATCTCCTCGGTGGTGACTGTGCTTTTCGAAGCCCTTTTCTTCCTGGTGGTGTTTTTCCCCGCCTTGATGATGATCGCCTGGCCAATTGGGTTCGCCATGCATGTCGGCATCCTGGTTCTCATGTCGGCGGGTTTCTTTGAATACCTGGTCCTATATCTGGCGATGTTGCCGTGGACCTCGTTTTTGCGGTGGGTGCGGATGCGGCGGGGGGGAATTCCGCGCGGACGGCTGCCGGTTCTCTTCGATGGCGCTTGCCCGTTATGCTTGCGTTCGGTGAGCGTTCTCTTTGCGTTCGACTGGCTGGGCCGTCTGCGCTTTTTGCCATTCCAGGAAGACGCCGGCGCGCGGCAGGCGGCCGCGATCGGCGCCAACCCGGAAGATCTGCGCCGTGAGCTTCATGTGATCGATCGGGAAGGGAAAATCCGGAAGGGGTTTTTCGCTTTTCGCGCCATGGCCTGGCATCTGCCGCTGCTCTTCCCGTTCGCGCCGCTTCTTTACATCCCCGGTATGTCGATCATCGGGCCCATGGTCTACCGCCTTGTTGCCGACGGCCGCCGCCGCTTCTCGACCTGTAAAACCGGCGCCGGCCGGGTCTAGCCGCCCCTTCCTTCGGCGTTCCCCAGATCAGATGATCAATGATTGTCGCATTGCACGCGCTCGTCTTGAGGATGTACGCCGACGATTCCGGATCGAAAAGTCGTTCGCATTCCAGAAGATCGTCGGGCGATAGATGAGGCCGCACGCGTTCGCGAAGCCCCGCGACGTGTGCCGCGAGAAACCGCCCCGCCGGATCATCGAACGGGGTCGTGCGGTCCCACGAGAACGTCCGCACGCCTTCCGGGCGAAGACCCGCCGACGCGTAGAGCGCGGGAAGGCCCCGCCCCACATAAAACTTATCCACCTTCTGGTTGCGTTCCCTCAGGGCCTTGAACTCGGCCGTGAGGATCCTCAGTTCGATTTCGGGAGGCCAGGGGAGCAGCACGTGATGAAGCGTGTCGTTCTCCAGAACCGCCACCATTCCGTCCGGCCGTGCCACGCGCTTCATCTCCCGCAACGCGTGTCCGGGGTCGGGGAAACTGTAGAGGCTCTGCGCGCACCACACCACGTCGAACGCGCCGTCGGGAAAAGGCAACCGTTCGATGCGCCCCTGCACGAACTTCGCCCGCCGCTCTTTCTCCAGCCGCTGACGCGCCACGAGAAGGTAGTCCTCCGAAACGTCCACGCCGGTCACTTCGCCCGCCGCGAATAGTCGTTCCACCCAGAGCCCGCTGAAAAAACCGTCTCCGCACCCCACGTCGAGAACGCTGAAATCTTCAGGCACGGGTATGATGGAAATGGCCTTGCGCAGTTCGTCCTCAAAAGCCTGGTGGTAAGAATCCAGCAACGGCTCATAAGCAGGCAGAGATGCCGTGGAATGGCTCATGCCATCCTTACGCGCCGGCAGGACGACAATTGGAAGATCGCTTTCCGCAATCACTACAATGGGGCTGTGAAACGCTTTTATCTTCCATTGACCTTCGTCGTGGTCGCCGCTGTCGTTTTGGGCGTCGCTGTTTGGCGGAAGAATGCTTTGCCGCCGGAGGCGAGGGCGGCGGAGTTTGAGTTTGTGCTTCATCCTTCCTTTCTTGAACCGGGGCCGGCGCCGAAAGGGAGCGCGCGGCGGGCGGTGGAGGTGGGGAACGTTCAATCACAAACACAAGGCATCGCGCAGGTGCGGCTCTGGCAGGCGACGGCGCAGGTGGGGTATAAGCGAGACGCGATGGGGCATCTCACCACGCTTAGCGTGGTGCCGCTCTCCGCGGACGCAGGGTCAGACGGGTGGAATATCTGGCGGCATCGGCACGGTTACATTCTCGCGCGCGATCTGGGCTATTTCTGGAACACGCTCGGCGATTACCGCCAACCCATTCGTGATGATCAGGGCGAACGCTTCGACGCATTTCTGAAAGCCGTGTGGAGTTACTGGGCGGTGGTGGGACTCGAGGAAGTCCGCCTGAAAGGCGCCCCGCCGCCTCTCGTTCCTCCGCAGCCGTACCGGCGCACCGTGAAAGTGGCGCTCATCGACGGAAAGCTGGCGCGCCCCGCGCCAGTGGAATTCCAGATCAATCCCTGGCACGTGCCGCTCCGCGTGGAGATGGATGTCCACTCCTCGACGACGACGGGAATTCTCCAGATGGTCGACGGTTTCAGCTGGAAGTTCGACATGGACGACTGGCGTCGCCGGCATGGTTACCGCCGCACGCTCTTCTTCGGATATCAGTGGCTGCCGGGTTTTCCCGAACCCTTCCCGATGACGGCCGCGACGGGGCGCGAGCTTGACAACCTGCTGCACCGAACGATGGAGTACTGGTCGGAGGCGGTCGCCGCCGGCGTGATCACCGAACTAGATCTGAAGATTGCGGCTAGCCGACACGAGCGTCGGCTGGTTCGACCTGAAAGCGCGCCGTGAACGGTGCTCGATGCCTTGTAGGAGGCCGTTCACTTATCACTTCATTCCACCTGGCCGGCCGGGCATGGTTCCGGGGTTCCGTATTTTTTAATCTTCCCGCATGAAACATCCCACCCTGATACGAAGGACGGCGCTTCCTGTTGCGGTCGTCTGTCTCCTGGCCTCAACGACCCTGTCTGCCGCGCCGGCGCCCACGCGGGCGGAGGTGGCAAGCGTCCGGTACTCACGCTCCCAGGCAGCGGGCCTCGAGTCGCGCCTGCCCCGGCCCGGCACGGAGGTTCGGATTCTCCTGACCCACGGCGAATCGGATTGGCGGGCCATGGACATCGGTTCGAGCCAGGTGACGGCTTTCACGGATGGAAATGGCGACAACCTGGCGATCACCGACGCCAATGACATCGGAGCGGTACCGGCGGGCGTTCAGCCCATCGACTCCATTGTTTCTCCCGACGGACAGAAGGCCGTCTTGACCATCTGGGGCGGCGGCATCCCGGCGAATGGTGTTGACGACATTAAAATCGTGGGATCGGCGGCCATTTTCTGCGGGCCGGCCGAGGAAATGACGGCCGACCGGGCGGGCATACGCGTTACAGGCGGAGAAACATTTAACGTTCAACCATTTCGAGTCGTCACCTCCCGAGGCGATGGCCGTATCGAGTTTGAGCTGCGATATCTGAAGAGCGCCGCTTTTATTCGGGAGGTCTCGATCTCCACCCCCGCCGGTAAGCTCGCCTCAGTGGGAACGGTCATCCAGGAGTCGTCCGGACAGGAGTGGGTGTGGAAGGGTGACTTTCTTTTGCCGTTGCGTGGAGAGAAGGTGGATTTGACCGTCAGCTATCTGCCGATCGAACGTGTGGATACAATCCCGTTCGACCTCACGGTGGGCCTGGCGTTCGGCACCCCGCCTTCCAATCCCGTGCTTCGTTGGCTCAAGAAGCTCCTCTGAAGTTTCGCCGCGCGCTGCTGGCGGCCGCGGCGGCCCTGAGTTTGTCGGCGTGCAGCCCGCACACGTTCTTCTACTACCCGAACAACAACCTCTACGTCGAGCCACACCACCTCAACCTTTCCTACGAGATGGTCTTTTTCCCATCCGAGAACGGGAAGAAGCTGTTCGGTCTCCTTTTCCGGACCGCGCAGAAGCCCAAGGGCATCGTTGTTCAGTTCCATGGCAACTTCGGCAATGTCTCGAATCACTTCATCGGCGCCACCTTCATGCTCGATCACGGATTCGACGTGCTCGTGTTCGACTATGAAGGTTTCGGCGGGTCGGAAGGCCGCCCGTCGCCCGCCCGGACGGTGGGCGACGGGCGGGCCGCGCTGAAGCTGGCCGCCGCGCTCGACCGCAATGCCGATGGCGGCGTCGTGGTTCTCGCGCAGTCGCTGGGCGGCGTGATCGCGATCCCCGCCATCGCGCTTGAGCCGTTCGTTCGCGCGGCGGTCATTCAGTCCAGCTTTCCTAACTACCGCGTGATCGCGCGCGACGTTCTCAAGCGGAGCTGGATCACGTGGCCGCTCTATCCGATTTATCCGCAGCTTCTGTACACCCGCTACGAGCCGGCGCGCTGGATCGGCCGCCTGCCCGCGATTCCGCTCCTGTTCATTCACGGCGACCGCGACCAGGTGATTCCGGTGAAAATGACGACGTACCTCTTCACGCGCGCGAAGGAACCCAAGGAACTGTGGATCGTGCCGGGGGCCAGCCACAACGGGCTGAGGCAGGAGGCGGGAAACGATTACGATCGCCGGGTGGCGGACTTCTTCTCGAAAGCGGTCGTTACCAGTAAAGGTTGAAGCCGCCGGTGGCTTCCTGGTGGCCGTTGCTGCGCCGGAGGTTTGCGCGCAGTTCGAAGTTTCTCGTCACGCTGTAGGCGGGGATGAGCGAGAGCTCCAGGCGGTTGCCGACGTCGCCGGTGAAAAAGCGCGTGGCCGTTCCGAAGGCGTGGACCCGGAACGCGCGCCCCGCGCGCGCGAGCAAACCGGCATGCGCGGCCGCGCCGGCCCGGTGCCCCTTGCGCAGCGCGTCACCCACCTCCACGTCTCCCTTCCACATCGCGTAACCGATCAGGCCCGGCGCCAGTTGAAACGACAGGCCTGAACCGCCGTCGAGGCTTGTGACGAGGCTGTGGTCGGGGTCCTTCTCCAGATCGTGCGCCACGGCGGCGTGAGCGCGCACCGTCCACGAGGGCGGATGGATCCACCGGTCGCGTGGCGCGATCGAGATGATTTCGAAAAGTTTGAACTCCTCGAGATAAAGGTCCGGCCCTTCCTGATAGCGCGCCCGGACGTTGAACATCTCCAGTTGGCTTCCTTCGACGTAACCCATGGCGGCGCCCTCGAGGTCGTGAATCGAGCCGCGGACGGTGACTTCCTGAAATGATTTGCGCTTATCGCCGCCGGCGTACACGCCGACGCGTCCGGTGCCGTGACCGGATTCGGGGGGTGCGACGTTGCCGATCGGCGGCGGCGGGAGCGCGATGCCGGCGGGAACGGCGCGTCGCGCGTCCAGGATGCGGCGCTCCAGCGCCTGCACGGCCGGCGGCTGATCGCGATAGAACCCGGAACGGTAGCGAAGCAGGTGGAACGAGGAATCGAGCACGAGCGCGCGCTGCGCCGGTTCCAGGCCTGCCACGGCTTTCACCGGAGCGGACGACGGGTCGAGCACCATGGCCTCCGCGAGCCGGATCTCGGTGTCGTTGAGTTGACTCCGCCGGGCGAGCATGAGGCGCGTGTGCGACGGACGCAGGTTTTCGCCCGTCACCAGGCCGGGCGTTTCCTTCACGGCCTTGAGCGTGTCGAGCGGAATGGCGCGGAAGCGGAATTGTTTCGCGAGGCCCAGCTCGGGCCGCGCCACGTCGAGGAGCGGGAGGAGCTGGTAGGAACAGTTTTTGTTGAAGAAGTAATAGACCATCGACGTTCCGCCGAGCTCCCAGAGGTGTTTGACCAGCGTGTCGATCTGGGCCTGCGTCATGTCCAGCCGGTATTCCCAGAGATCGCGCGACTCCATGTTGTTGTATTTCTGGATTTTCACGTAGTACGGCTCGGTGGAGAACTGACCGCGATAGCCGCCCATGAGGCCGCGAATGGCGAAGAGCACGCCGTTCTTCGTGTTGGTCGTGGCCGCGTAATTGATGGTGTAGTCGAGGAGAGGGCCGCTGTCCTCGTAGTCGTCGCGCGAGAGTTTCAGGAAGGTGTGGCCGTAAATGGAGGCCGGGTTGTTCATGTAATAGGAAGAGAACACCATGGAAACGGCGTTGGGCGCGAGCTTCTCCTTCCAGCTCTCAAAGCGCGCGCAGGCGGAAGCTGGCGGGAGATCCATCTCCTTCGACAGAAACTCATAGCGTGCCGGGTAACGGCAGGAAGCCGACTCGTCGTCGATCACTTCCTCGGTGACGAAGGCGGTGACGGTGGCGGCGAGTTCGGCGTGCGGATCGACGCGGCCCCGCGGATGAAGGAAGAAATCATTGTCGTCGATGGAGCTGCGGCGGCGGAAGAGGACGTCCCGCGATATGTGCAACAGGGCGAGCCACTCGGGGCGCTCGGCCAGCTTTTTATCGAAGGCGAGCGCCGTGGCGCGGTTCACCGCGGCCTGTTGTTCAGGCGCGCGTTCGGACCACCCGGTGGCGGGGAGCAGGAAGAGGCCGATGAGCAGGATGATTCTTTTCATGGAAAAAAAGCGCGCTGGAAATCCAGGATTTCCAGCGCGCTCTGTGACAGACCCCGATAAGACCGGGGTTGCGAGCTTTAGGCCTTCGCGGAGAGAACGCTCGAGAGATTCGCGAGCATCTCAGCGGAGGTGGTGCCAGAGGTCGGGAAGATCTGCGCGTAGTTGGTCTGGAACGCCGAGACCATCTGCGGGATCTGCTCGCCACGCGCGCCCAAGAGCGCCGCGAACGAGGTCACGAACTCACCCTGACCGGCCGCCATTTCGCTGCGGAGGCTGTCGAGGTTGACTTCGGCATACACTTCGGCTTCTTTCACGAACTTCACCGCGCCGTCATCCGTGCAGCCCGACGTTCCGGTGGTCATACCGAAAGTCTGATTGCCCGAGGTGCCGTTTGTAGTGGCGGCCAAGACCTGCATGATCGGCGAGTTGTCGTTGTTACCGAACAACACATAACCAAGTCCGCAGCCGGCCATCGGGTGATTTCCACCTTTCGCCAACGCGAGGCTCGGAGCGACGAGAGCCATCACGGCGGCCAACGTTACGATACGCTTCATGAACTTCCTCCTGTTACAGCTTTGAGTTACATCCGAAATAATTCGGAGCCTTCCATACTACGGCGCGGACGGCGTCGCTGTTCGAAACAAAGGATCGGCATCGTCAAAAAACTGAAGCATGGTCGCGTCGAACGCGTCCGCTTCGGTGTGCCAGAGCAGGTTCATCCATGAGAAAGGCAGCAGCACGATCCACGTTACCTTCTTCCGCCGCACCTGGTAGTCAAAATTCTTCATTTTTCTACCGTCCACGTAAACCTCGTAGAGGAGATCGCTCCCGCCGCGTCCGCTCCACGAAGGAATCGCCGTCAACGTCAGGTAGGAGAGGGCCTTGTACTTTTTCGCGGTGCGACCCTCCGCGACCCTCTTGATGCTCACGTCGACGAACAGGCCTTGGGCGGGCGGCGCGTTCACCGCCTCGGTTTCCTGGAAGGGGGACTTGTTGCGGATGGCGTTGACGAGGGCCAGCGCCGCGGGTTCACGGGTTTGATCGTCCACGTGGTAGTAAAGTTTCGCGTACGCCTTGGAGGGGGACGCGGCCCCGATGGGGAGCGACGGATGGCTCCGGTACTTCACCAGGCACGAATTCAGTGAAAGGGAAGCGGCGATGGCGGCGGCCGTGATGGCGAAACGCTTCGACATGGGATCGGGAGCTCCTCGCTCAGGGGTGGGCGCAACGCGGTCATTATTGGACAAACCCGAAAGCAAGTCAATTTGTAAGCGAAGCGCGATTTCCTGTCAAAACGCATTCAAACGACCCCGATTTTAGAACGTAAAACAGAGGAGGCCGCACTTGGCTTCAACGTCGAACGAGGGAGGCGGGCATGCCCACAGATCAGGCGGACATTGGCGGTAAAACGTTTCGGGTGGGCATCGTCGGTTCTTACGGCGGTCTTAACCTCGGCGATGAGGCCATCCTTCATTCCATCATCACGCAACTGCGCGCCGAGGAATCGGTGGCAATCACCGTTTTCTCCCGCAATCCGGAAGACACGCTGGCGCGCCACCGGGTCGAGAAGGCCGTGCCGGTGCGGAACATGACCAAGGACGAAGTCCTGCCGGAAATCGAGTGCCTCGACCTGCTGATCGTCGGCGGCGGCATCCTGTTCGATGCCGCCGCCTACGACATTCCTCTGCGCTCGCTCATTCCCCAGCGGGTGGAGCATATGCTGGTGGCGGGGCGCTGCATCTCGGGAACGCACGAAGCGCATTCTTCCTATCGTGTCATGTCGGTGTCGATGGCCACGGGGCAGGCGGCGGGCGTTTGTGCGGCGGCCTCGGCCAAGCTCGGCAAGACGCCGCGCGACGTGCCGTTCGCCGAAGTCCAGCGGGAGCTGGTGCGGCAGGGCGCCGATATCCGGCAGCCCGCGTTGGTGGGTTAAACCGGGAAGACGTGGAAGCCGGTGATGCCGGCGTAGACCTCTCGGCCCTCCACGAAGTCGCTGGCGAGCGAGAGCCCCTTGGGAACATGGGCCAGCACGAGTTTTTCCGCGCCGACATCGATCGCGTGCTCGATGATCGGTCCACGGAAGCGATTGCGCACGATGCGACCCTTCACCTGCAGCGTCTCGGGCTTCGACGTGAGATATACGTCGTTGGGACGGAAGTAGATCCGCACGCGCGTGCCCACCGGATGGCCGACCGTGAAGCGGAACGGTCCCCAGATAACGAGCTCCGGCTCAGACACGGACGCTTCCACGAAATTCGACTCTCCCACGAAGTCGGCCACGAACTGCGTGGCCGGGCGATCAAACACGTCGAGCGGCGAGCCCTCCTGCTCAATCCTGCCGTGGTTCATGACGAGCACCTTGCTCGCGATCTCGAGGGCCTCGTGCTGGTCGTGCGTGACAAATAGCGTGGTTACGTGCGCCTCGCCATGAAGGCGAACGATCCATTCGCGGAGCTCCTCGCGCACCTTCGCGTCGAGCGCGCCAAACGGCTCATCGAGAAGAAGGACTTTCGGCTCCGGGGCCAGAGCGCGCGCGAGTGCGACGCGCTGGCGCTGACCGCCCGACATCTGCGACGGGTAACGCCCGCCCAGCCCCTCCAGCCCCACGAGCTTCAATAACT
>Ga0163151_10001345_pt1 | contig 41596 bp, 36 predicted proteins | sample OliLakLV19MP5IB2_FD_145596 | JGI IMG/M metagenome (GOLD analysis project Ga0163151, IMG submission 145596) | Freshwater microbial mat bacterial communities from Lake Vanda, McMurdo Dry Valleys, Antarctica - Oligotrophic Lake LV.19.MP5.IB-2 | ecosystem: Environmental > Aquatic > Freshwater >...
ATTCTGGAGTTGGGGGCGGAGGGGCTGCGGCCATGCGGCATTTCGCGGCAAAAGGCCAGTTATTTGATGAATTTGAGCGAACACACGCGGAGCGGGGCGATTGAGTTTGGGGGGCTGGCGGAATTGGAAAATGACGAGGTTATCGCGCTTTTGACACAGGTGAAGGGTATTGGTGTGTGGACGGTACAGATGTTCCTGATGTTCGCGCTGCGGCGGCATGACGTACTTCCGACCGGGGATTTGGGTGTGCGGAACGCGATCTGGAAAGCGTACCAGTTGGACTCGCCGCCGCCACCGAAGGAGATGGAACGAATCGCGACTCCGTGGCGGCCGTACGCGAGCGTGGCCAGTTGGTATCTGTGGCGGAGCCTGGACGGAATGGCGGAGATTTAACGCGTTTGGCGGGCGATGAGTTCGTTGACCATCGCCTGGCGCATGCCGCCGAGCGCGGCGGTTATGCCGTGGGCGCCTACGACCCTATGCCCCGGGTTGGGCACATACGACCCTTCGACGATTTGCCCGGCGCGAACTTGAAACCAGCCCAGAATGTCTTCGACCGGGACGGGATTTAGCGCTTCGGGAAGGCGGGAATCGATGTAGACCAGCCTTCCATTGCCCTTGGCATTGGCGGCGCGTTGCATATCGGGATCGTGGGGCGCGGCGATGGCGATCGTTTCGTGGAGGAACTCGCGGAATGTCGAATTAACCACCAGTGAATCATCCGCGTCATAAACTCCGACGATAGCTTGCGGCGACAGGCCCCCGAGCCGGTTCATTTCGTCCATTTCGAGATAGGAGGCGACTCGTTGTATTTCGTCGTCTTTCCTGACCATGTAAACCATCATTCGGTAATCGTATCCTGATATCCTCGGGACAAGATGCGCGCATTGTTATTGTTCACGGTCGTTTCACTTGCCCTGCCGGCGCACGATTTCGCGCAGGCGCAGAGTTTTTTAAAGAGCTATTGCGTGGCGTGCCACCAAGGCGCGAAGCCATCGGCGGGGTTCAACGCGGCGAAGCTAAACACGCTGCAAACAATGATGGATGACCCGCGCAAATGGGGCCGGATGCTGGCGCGGGTGCGCGACAGCGAAATGCCGCCGAAGGGGGCGCCGTCGCCATCGATTGAGAAGCGCGAGGCGTTCACCGGCTACGTGGAAGAGACGATGAAGACTGCCGCATGCGCCGATGGCATCGCGCCGCGCCCGGCGATGTTGCGGCGGTTGAATCGCGCCGAATATTCTTCGACAGTTCGCGATCTGCTGAACATTCACATCAATGCCGGACGCGGACTGCCCGCCGATGGCGCGGGCGGCGAGGGCTTCGACAATGCCGCCGAGACGTTATTTCTGTCGCCGATGCACGCCGAGAAGTACCTCGATGCGGCGCGCGAGGCGCTGGCGTATGGCTCTAAAGACCCGAAGTCCCGAGCGAAGTTTCTGATCGCCGATCCGAACGATAAAATGACGGCCGAGCAGGCGGGGCGCAAGGTGCTGGAAGCGTTTCTGCCTCGCGCTTTTCGGCGGTCGGCGACGGCGGCGGAACTGGACCAGTACTACGCGTTGTTCGCCAATGCTTACAAACGCAGCCAGAGATATGAGCCATCGATACTCCATGCGCTGCGGGGCGTGCTGATTTCGCCGCAGTTTTTGTTCAGAGTGGAGGAGCCGAACCCCGCAGCCGGGCCGCGCTTGCTGGACGACTATGCGTTGGCGACGCGGCTATCCTACTTCCTGTGGGGAACAATGCCGGACGAAGCATTGTTCAAGCTGGCGGCGGAGGGCAAGCTGCGGGATGAGCCCGTTTGGAGCGAACAGACCGTGCGGATGTTGAAGGATCCGCGAACGCGCGAATTCGCCGAACAGTTTGTGGAGCAATGGTTGAACACCCGCGAACTGGGCCGCGACATTAAGCCAGACGCTAAGCTGTTCCCGGCGTACTACGACCAGGAGATTCAATCCGCCATTCGTTATGAACCGATTTTGTTTTTCCAGGAGCTGCTCACCTCCAATCTTTCGCTGCTGAACCTGATCGACTCGCCGTTCACGATCATGAGCAACAAACTGGCGAAGCACTATGGGATTAAGCCAGCGAAGCCGCTGCGGCAGCAACCCGTGGTGGTGGAGTTGCCGCCGGATTCGCATCGCGGGGGAGTTCTGGGAATGGCCGCCATACTGGCCGTGTCATCGTACCCGAACCGTACTAGCCCGGTGCTGCGCGGAAAGTGGATTCTGGAAGCGCTGCTGGGCACGCCCACGCCCCCTCCGCCGCCGAACGTGCCGCAGTTGCCGGAACATGCCAGCGCGGCGCCGCAAACGCTGCGGGAGCGATTGACGCTGCACCGCGCGAATCCGGCGTGCGCGGTCTGCCACAACCGGATTGACCCGTTGGGCTTTGGGCTGGAAAACTATGACGTGCTGGGTTTATGGCGGACAGAAGATGGCGGGAAGCCGATAGACGCCAAAGGGGAACTACCCGACGGAACGCGATTCGACGGACCGGTGGAGATGAAACAGATCCTGATGAAACAGAAGGATCTGTTGGTTCGAAATCTGACGGCGAAGTTACTCGGGTATGCGCTGGGCCGTGGATTGACGCTGGAGGATCACTGCTCCATCGACCGGATTGTGGAAACGGTGAAGCGCGAAAACTACAGCGCGCACAGCCTTATACTGGAAATAGTGCGGAGCGTGCCGTTCCGCTACCAAACGGGAACGTCCGTGAATATTCCTGTGATCCCGCCCGCCTCGAAATCGAACTAATGGAGACGCGATGCCCCGTATTTCTATGACCCGCCGAACCTTGTTGCGTGGCGCGGGCGCCGCAATTGGCTTGCCATGGATGGAGGCGATGGCGGCGCCGAAAGGCCTTGACAAACCGCCGGTGCGGATGGCCGCCATGTACATGCCCAATGGCGTGCGCGAGGATATGTGGACCCCGGAGGGCGACAACCGCGATTTCCGGTTGTCGCCGACGCTGACGCCTCTGGCCGATCTGCAAGATCAGCTTCTTGTGCTTACTAATTTGTGGAATCCGGGGAGCGTGGGCGGCGACGGGCACTATGTGAAAATTTCGGGCTGGCTGACGTGTACGACGGTGACGAAGACGCTGGGTGTGGACGTGAGCTGCAACGGCGTCTCAATGGATCAATTGGCGGTTCAGAAGGCCGGGCGCCAGACGCCGATCGCGTCACTGGAACTGGGCATTGCGCCGGTAACGACGGGCGTGGATAAGAACGTAGGGTACACGCGGGTGTATGGTTCGCATATCGCCTGGGCGAGTCCGACAACGCCGCTGGCGCGCGAGTTGAACCCGCAGTTGGCGTTTGAGCGATTGTTTCGCGCCGGGAATGGACAGGGCAACGAGACGAAGGACGACATTCTGTTGCTGGACCGGGTGCTGGAAGACGCACGGCAGTTGCGGCAGAAATTGGGCAGCGGAGACCGGCAGCGGCTGGATGAGTATTTGTCGGTGGTGCGGTCGTTAGAGGACCGGCTGGAGCGGGCCGCCAGCCCGGAGAAATCGAAGTGGAAGGCGCGGGCGAAACTGGATGCGTCGGCCAAGCCGACGGCAAATCCCAAGGACTACGCCGAGCATGTACGACTAATGTTCGATATCATCGCGCTCGCCTTCCAGACCGACTCAACGCGCGTGGCGACCTTCCTTTTTGGGAATGAAGTCAGCAATCAGAATTTTGCGTTTGTCGACGGCGTGAGCGGCGCGCATCATTCGCTGTCGCATCATGAGAACAAAGCGGAGAGTCTGCGGCAGTATCAATTGATCAATCGGTGGCACATTGAGCAGTACGGCTACTTACTGCGCAAGTTACGGGATATGAAAGAAGGCGAGTCGACTGTTCTCGATAACTCGATGATACTTTTTGGCGCGGGTATTCGCGACGGGAATAAGCACGATCCGCATAACTTGCCGGTAGTGGTGGCGGGTAAGGCGGGAGGGAGGCTCGCGAGCGGGCGGCATTTGTCCTATGAAAAGGACACGCCGCTTTCGAACCTGTACGTTTCCATGCTGGATGCGTTTGGAACGCCGGTGGAACGGTTCGCCGATTCAACGGGGCGATTGGCGGGTGTGTTGGCGTAGACGCGCCTATTGCCGTGCGGCTTGTCCGCCGATAGTAGATTGATTATGGTCTTGGTCCGTAAACGAGCAGTTTGGATCGTGGCGTTGGGTTGTCTGGCAATCGGAGCCGCAATCGCCGCCAAGTTTGGATGGCCGGCGTCCAAACCGAATCCGCAAACTGTCTACCGCATCGGTTACGGCACGTTTCCGCCGTACATGGTGATCCCGAAGGACGCGCCCCCAACCGGATTCGCCATTGAGGTTGTGCGGGAAGCGACGCGGCGGCTAGGCATGCGGGTGGAGTGGAAACGAATCGCGGATACGACCGAGAAGGCGCTGACATCCGGGGAAGCGGACTTATATCCAATGCTTGCGATGATCCCGAGCCGAATGGGGAAGATCGACTTTAGCGATCCTTGGTGGGAGAACACGCTGGTAGTGGTTTCGCGCCAGAAATCGCCCATCCGAACGGTCTCCGATTCGGATGGAAAGCGAATCTCATTGATTCACGCCACGTTCGGGCTGCAGCGGATGAAGGCGTTGTTCCCCCGCGCGATACCGGCGCCGGAGAAGGAATACGAGCGGGTGGTGGCGAATGCCTGTTCAGGGCAGACCGATGGCGCGATCATCGAGACCAGGCTGGCTTCCGGGCTCTCGCTGCTGCCGCAGTGCGCCGGCGTGGAATTAACGATGGCGTGGTTCCCCGAGTTGAATCTGACGTATGGCGTTGGGGCACGCCTGGGACTAAAGGATGAAGCGGACCGGATACAGGCGGAAATCGTACGAATGGCGCAGGACGGCGCAATGACCAGGATCGGCGAGCCATGGGGCGTGCAGGTCACGAATCAGAAAAAACTGCTGGATTCACTCGTATCGGGGCACGTAAGGGAGCAGTGGCTGCGGGACTTGGTGGCGGGCGCGGGATTATTATTGCTGGTCGCCATCGGGTTGACCTACAACTTGCGAAAGGCGCGGCGAAAGGCGGAGGAAGCGTTGGCCGCGCGGTCTGAATTCGTCGCCAACATCAGTCACGAGATACGAACACCTCTGAATGGTCTGCTGGGGATGACGCAGATCCTGCGGGAGACGCCGCTTGACGCCACCCAACGGGACTGCGCCGAGATACTGGATTCGACCGGCCAAACACTGTTGGCGCTTATTAACGAATTACTGGATTTCTCAAAGATGGAGGCGGGCAAGCTGGAGGTGGAGTCCATTGCGTTTTCGCCGGGAAAAATCATCGTGGACGTTATCCATTTGTTCGACGCACGGGCGTCTTCGCAGGGGGTGCTGCTGGCGAGCGAAGTTGCGGAAGGGGTGCCTGCGGCGGTGCTTGGCGATCCGATGCGGATTCGCCAGATTCTCACCAACCTGGTGAGTAACGCGGTAAAGTTCACCGCCCGCGGGAGTGTCCGGTTATGCGCGACGCCCATCGCCGGCGGCGTCAACAGCGGTTGGATCCGTTTTGAGGTTGTGGACACCGGATGCGGCGTGGACCCGGCGATGGCCGAACAGGTCTTCGACCCGTTCACGCAAGGCGACGGATCCACATCGCGCAAACACGGCGGAACCGGGCTGGGCCTGGCGATATGCAAAAACCTGACGACGCTGTTGGGAGGGCGAATCGGCTTGCAATCGGCTCCAGGCGCGGGCAGCACATTCTGGGTAGAGATTCCCTTCGGCGAGGCGGAGGCGGCGGCGGTGGAGCGACCCGCCGAATTGGCGGGAAAGCAGGAGCCGCTCGCGCTTCATGTGCTGGTCGCGGAAGACAATCTGGTCAATCAGCACGTTTTGGCCGCGCATCTCAGAAAGCTCGGTTGTACCTGGACGATGACCGCCAATGGGCGCGAAGCGGTGGCCGCTGCACGCCGGGAGAAATTTGATGTGGTGCTGATGGACGGCCAAATGCCGGAGGTGGATGGATTCACGGCGTCGCGGCAGATCCGGGCGCTGCCGAAACCATACAGTGATGTGCCGATCATCGGCGTTACCGCTTGCGCGTTTGAAGAAGACAGGCAACGGTGCCTGGAATCCGGGATGCAGAGCGTACTAATTAAGCCGTTCACCAGACCGGGCTTGCTTGAGATGCTCTCCACGGTGAGGCAGGCAACGACATCCTCAAACTTGAGCCGGAGATTGTAAGAGCATAGAATGCTAGTCAGCGAATGCGCGGACTTTCATACTTCCTAATAGCGGCATGGCCTGTGCCGGTTTGCCCTGTATATGGACAGGCGCCGCCGGACTTGTTCGAGCGGGAGGTTCGTCCGTTATTCGCGCGGCACTGTGCGGCGTGCCATGGCAGCGGGGCGAAAGTAAAGTTTGCGGGGCTGGTTCTCGATACTCCCGACGGTATCCGGAAAGGAGGCGACGCCGGACCAATTGTTGTGCCTGGAGATCCGGCGGCAAGCCGATTGATGAAGGCTCTGCGGGGAGAACTGGCGGTGCGCATGCCGCCGGCGGGGCCGCTCGCGGCGGAGTCATTGGCAGTGTTGGACGAATGGATTCGCGGCGGCGCGCATATGACCGGGGTTGCCTCCGCACAGCCAACGGGGGCAGCCTTTGACCTGCGGCAACGGAGGGCGTCGCACTGGGCTTGGCAACCGCCGCGGCCTTCTTCCTCCGGAATGAGCATCGACGGATTTCTGAACTCCGCGTTGCGCCAAGCCGGATTAGCGCCGGCGGCGATGGCGGGAAAGTCCGCGTTGGCACGGCGATTGGCGTTTGATTTGACCGGCCTTCCGCTCAACGAAAAGGACCGGGCCCAATTCCTCGCCGACTCGTCGCCCGGAGCGTACGAGAAATTGGCCGACACACTTCTCTCCAGCCCGAACTTCGGCGAACGTTGGGCGCGGCATTGGATGGACCTGGTCCGTTATAGCGAATCGCACGGCAGCGAGGGCGATCCGGACGTGCCGCAGGCCTGGCGGTATCGCGACTACCTGATCCGCGCGCTGAATGGCGATGTGCCTTACGATCAACTCGTACGGGAGCATTTGGCGGGGGATCTGCTGCCCAAGCCGCGGATTGACGCGGCGGCGAAAACGAACGAGTCGCTGCTGGCGACGGCCCATCTGCGGATGGTGGAACATGGATTTCAGCCGGTGGATCCTTGGGAGGACCGGGTGAAGTGGGTGGACAATCAGGTGGACGTTTTTTCTAAAGCGTTCCAGGGGCTGACAGTATCTTGCGCACGCTGTCACGATCATAAGTTCGACGCGATCAGTCAGAAAGATTATTACGCGCTGTTCGGAATATTCAGTAACTGCCGCCCGACGCAAAGGGCCATTGACGCGCCGGAAGAACTGACGCGAAACGTGCCGGAATTGCGGGCATTGAAGGCTAAGATCCGGGACGGGTTGGCAGCCGAGTGGATGCGGGCCGCGGAGGGCATGACATGGAAGGCGGGGCCGGATTGGTCGCCGCAGGCGGCGGTGGCGGAGTTCGGCGCTCCTGGCGCAGGCGATCGCTGGCGGAAGGAGGCCGCATCCCGGCGCTCTTTCAATTCCGGGTTCCGAAAGGGCTGGGATGTGCGCGGCGCGGACTTTGGAAAGTGGATCGGACATGGACCCGGGGTACCGCGAGCGCCATCGGCGCCGGGCGATTTCGCGGTAAATGTGGGGGGCCCGCGCGCTATTTCCACGCTGTTGCCGGGAGGCGTCTATTCGAATGTTCTTTCGGACAAGCACGGAGCCGTTTTCACATCCCCTAGATTCAAGATCGACAGCGACTATATAAGTATCCGGATCGCCGGCGGCAACTACTCGTTCGCACAGATTGTTGTAGAGAATTATGCCGTGAGCCGCGGCGGGATCTACCAGTTACGTCAATCGTCGAACGAGCCCGGCCTACGGTGGGCGACGATCAAAACAGAATTTTGGAAAGGCTTTTCCGCGTATGTGGAATTAGTGACTAAGGATGAAACGACGCATTTGACCTCGCTCGACGCCGACCACATGAAACGGCCGCGTCCGAAGCCGGTGGAGAATGGCCGGTCGTGGTTCGGGGTGCAGTCCGTGGTGTTTCACAACACCAAAGAGCCGCCGAAAGACGAGATTCTTCCCGGTGCGCTGTTATTCGAAGGGGGAACGCCGCAGTCGATCACGCGCGACGCCATCCGCGCCTGGGCCGCCGATACCGCCACTGAGGAGCAGGCAGCGTGGCTGAACGCGCTGCTGGCCGCGGATATGCTGCCCGCTTCCTTGGCCGCGGAGCAGGCGGAATATAGGAACTTGGAGTCGGAAGTGCCGGTGGCGAGGCGCGCGCCGGGTGTTTTTGAAGAGGCTGGTGAGGCGCAGGCATTACTGATCCGCGGCGGGCATAAAAATCCTGGCGAAATCGTTCCGCGCCGCTACTTGACGGCACTCGGCGGGATTGACTACCCCGATCCGCGAACGGCCCGGCTGCGACTTGCCGATGAGGTCGCCAACCCCGCCAATCCGCTTACCAGCCGCGTGATCGTCAACCGGCTATGGGCGAAGTTATTCGGCAAAGGCATTGTCAGCACCGTGGATAACTTTGGCAAGTTAGGCGCCGCGCCGAGTCATCCGGAGTTACTCGACTGGCTGGCCGGCGTGTTCGTGAATGACGGCTGGTCATTGAAGCGGATGATTCGGCGCATGGTTACTTCGGAAGCGTATCGGCGGACCAGCAAAGCGAGCGCCGAAGCGCGGCAAACGGACCCCGCGAACAGGTTGTTGCAACATATGCCGGTGAAGCGCCTGGAGGCGGAGGCGCTGCGCGATACGATCCTGGCAATCTCCGGACGTCTGAAGGACGACATGTACGGCCCGTCCGTGCCGGTCTACTATTTGCACGATACCGGGAAGACCAAAGGCGATCGGCCGAAGGGGCCGCCGGATGGCGACGGACGGCGAAGTATTTATCTGGAAATCCGCCGGAATGCGACGAATCCGTTTCTGGAGACTTTCGATTTTCCCGTTCCCGCGACGACTCGCGGCGAGCGCGATTGGACCAACGTTCCGGCGCAGTCATTGGCGCTGCTAAACAGCACGTTCGTCATTGAACAGGCGGGCCACTGGGCGGACGCGGTAATGAAGGTTGACGAGGGCGGGGACGATAGATTAGCGCGGATGTTTGAGACGGCAATGGGCCGGGCGCCGTCCGTCAATGAGCTGGAACGAATGCGAACGTTGACACATGAATTAACGGCTGAACACAAAGCGGGCGGCGACCGGAAAGTCTGGCGGGACGTGGCGCAGTCGCTGTTTAACTTGAAGGAGTTCCTGTACATCCCATGAAGCGGCCCCTGCTGACGCGGCGCGAGATGCTCGCGCGGAGTTCCACCGGATTCGGCATGTTGGCGCTCGCCGGGCTGATGGAGGAGGAAACTCACGGCCAAGCCTTGGCCAAACCTCACTTCACCCCGCAAGTCGACAGCGTCATTTTTTGCTACATGTCCGGCGGCGTGTCGCACATTGACTCATTCGACCCTAAGCCGCGCCTGGACAAAGAAGCCGGCCGGCCGATGCCCTTCCCGATTGAGCGAACGATGTTCAACCAGAACGGCAATATAATGCCAAGCCCGTGGGCGTTCAAACATTACGGCCAAAGCGGCACGCCGGTCAGCGATCTGTTCCCCCACATGGGCGGCATTGCCGACGATATTTGCGTCATCCGTTCCATGACAGTTAAGTTCATGGAGCACGCGCAAGGGAACTTCTACTTTCACTGCGGCCAGCCATTCACGGGCTTTCCAAGCATGGGCGCGTGGACTACTTACGGGTTGGGAAGCCAATCGAAAGACCTGCCTGGCTTCGTCGTCCTGGCCAGCGGTGAGATTCCGCTTGGCGGCATCAACGTATACGGCAGCGGGTTCCTGCCGGCCGTGCATCAGGCATCCTTCGTTCATCCCGGCCGTGCCGAACCGCTGCAAGATATTACGCCGAAGGAATCCGATGCGCTGCAAAAAAAGCGCCTGCGGTTCATCGCCGACATGGACCGGCCGTTCCTGGCGGGCACCGGGAATCATCCGCAAGTTGAGGCCGCGATTCAAAACTACGAAACGGCGTACCGTATGCAAACGTCAGTCCCGGAGCTGGTGGACATTTCGGGCGAAACGGAAGCAACCAAAAAGATGTATGGGCTCGACGATCCGAACCCGGGCAAGGCCGCCTATGCGCGGCAATGCCTGCTGGCGAGGCGATTGGTCGAGCGCGGCGTGCGGTTTATTGAATTAACGATCGTTCCGGCGCCCGGCACCGGTGGCGGCAACGCCTGGGATCAACATGGCAAGCTGCGCGAGCATCACGCGGCGAACGCGGTGCACGTGGATCAGCCGATCGCGGCACTGGTGAAGGATCTGAAGGCGCGCGGGATGCTGGACCGAACGCTCGTAATATGGTCCGGGGAGTTCGGACGCGCGCCGTTTGTGCAGGGCACTGATGGACGGGATCACAATCCATACGGCTTCAGTTTATGGCTCGCCGGTGGCGGCGTTCGCGGCGGGATGACATTCGGCGCGACCGATGAGTACGGGTATCGCGCGATTGAAAACGTGTTGACGATTCACGATCTGCACGCGACGGTGCTGCATCTGCTGGGGATCGATCATGAGCGGCTGACGTTCCGTTTCGGCGGGCGGGACTTCCGGCTGACCGATGTGCATGGGCAAGTGATCAACCCGATTCTGGCGCGGGGGTAATGGAAATAACTCGCCCCGAAAAACAGAATTGCGGGAAAATGTGAGCTATGGTCGTTGAGATAGATGGCGTACTTTTGCACTTGGCTCACCCCGATGAGCTGAAGGTGCAGTGGGTTGGGCAGGACGATGTTATGCGTCAGTTACTGGCCGCGTGGCTGGTGATTGAGGATCGCGATCTGCCGATGAATCCGCGCCTGGTAGGAAAGCCTGGCGTGGGCAAGACGACGTTGGCGTACGCGGCGGCGCAGCGCCTGGGCCGCGAAGTCTACATCATGCAAGCCACCTCCGACACGCGGCCGGAAGACCTGCTAATCACCCCCGTGATTGAAGGAGAGGGCATGTTGAAGTACGTCGCCTCGCCACTGGTGACGGCGATGATACGCGGAGGCATCGTCATCCTGGACGAGGGCAACCGCATGAGCGAAAAAAGCTGGGCGTCGCTCGCGCCGCTGCTGGATAACCGGCGCTATGTGGAGTCGATTGTGGCCGGTATCAAGATCAAAGCCAGTCCGCTGTTCCGCCTGGTGACGACGATGAACGACGACAGTTCCACTTTCGACCTTCCCGAGTATATTCACTCCCGCTTGCAGCCGCAGATCCTGATCGACTTCCCCGGCTACGACGAGGAACTGGCGATTCTTAAGGAGAACCTGCCATTCGCCGACGACGACATTCTGGAGTACGTCACTGAGTTTCTGCAACATGCCCATGCGGCCGATGAACGTTACTCCGCCCGCGACGGCATCAATATCGCCCGTTTCGCGCTGAAACTGCAACACATCGCGAAGGACCGCGTTCAGCAGGCCGAAGCGCTCCGCATATCGATCCTCGAAACAATTGGCGAAGAAGCCATGCGGTACGCGCCGCGGCGTTCGTAAGAGAGGAAGACGGCTACCGTGTCTGACGATCCAGCCAGCCTGCAACGCGGCGCTTGGCGTTACTTCCCCGTCGTGCCCGGACGCATGGAATTCGCCGTGGCCGTGCGCCAGGCGCTGCTCGCGGACCGGCCCAAAGTGGTTGCGGTGGAACTGCCCTCCGAATGCGAACGGGGGCTGCTAAGGGCAGTGGGACGGCTGCCCCAGATATCGGCCCTGATGTACCCGCACCGGCCCGAAGCCGGGCTGCCCGAAAGCGACGGCGACGACGCTATCACCTATCAGATGCTTTACGTTCCGGTGGAGCCGTGCGACCCGTTTATTGAAGCTGTCCGAACCGCGCGCGAGATCGGCGCCGCAGTCGTTTTCATTGAACCAAGCCTGGGCGACCGGCCGCATGTCGCCGGCGCGTACCCCGACACCTACGCGGTGCGCCGCGTTGGCTTGCAGGCCTATCTGCACGCCTACCGGCTGCAGGCCCAGCCGCGTAATGAAGATCTGGAACGGCATGCCGCGGCGATGGCGTGGCGCTTGCAGGGTGCCGACCCGCTCGCCCCGACCATGGTCGTGTTGTCATTGAACATGCTGCATCCGGTACTCGACGCGGTGCAGATTCCACAGGACGAGACGCCGCAAAAACTAAGCGCGAACTTGGTGCAGGTGGTGAATCCGGACCCCGATTGCCTGGCCGAAATTTGCAGCGAAACCCCGTATCTGCAAAACCGGTACGAGCAGTGGCGCATCGACCGGTCCGAAGACATTCTGATCGACCGCCAACGCGCCAACCTCGATCTGCTGCGCGAAGCCGAAGCGCTTTATACCAAGAACACCGGCGACACAATGAGCCACTGGCAACGCCGCCTGATTTCCAAATACACGCGAAACCTCGCGCGAATTCAAGGGGACCTGGTGGCGGGGCTGTTCGATCTTACGGTGGCGGCCCGCGGCATTGTCGACGATAACTTCGCCTGGGAAGTCTGGGAGCTGGCGAATCGTTATCCGCACCAGCAGGTTGCGTCGGACATGCAAACGGTGAAGATTTCGGGTGAATGGGTGTGGATGGACACGCGCCGCATTCGGCTGCGGCGCCGTCTGCCGCGTCCGAAGCAGAAGCTGATGCCAGCCGGATTAAAGGCGCGCAAGAAAGAAAAAACGAAGGGCGAATGGAAGCACAAGTTGGACGGCGATTCCATTTGCAGCTATCCGCCGGAAGACATTCACATCGAAAATTACGGCCGTTTCCTGAAGCAAAAAGCTCAAAGTTTGTTGAGCGAGGAACGGCTGCGCGTGCAGCCTTTTACGACATCATTACTCGATGGGATCGATCTGCGCGAAACGCTGCGCAATTGGTACCGGGGCAAGATTTACGTTCGCGAAGCGAATAAGATCGCCGGCGCGGTGGGCGCGCTGGTTGTCGTCTTCGACGACGACCGCGATAGGGACGATCGCTATACCTATCTCGCCACTTGGCAGGGCGAGCATCAGAACGAATCCGACATGGCCTTTTACGCCACTGACCCTACGGCGCATGTTGTCGGTCCGGGCATTGGACGGGCCGAGTATGGCGGCTTCCTGATGACGCTGCCGCCCCGCCGCATGTCCTACGTCTGGTCCGATCCCGACTACGCCTTCGCGGAGTCGAAACCGGAGACGCTGCTGATGGCGGCGCTGGATTATTCGGTGGAGAAGCATGTGGTCTATGTCGCCAAGAAGCCGCCCCGCAGTGTGTTTCGCAGCATGGCGGCGCGGTTGAACCGCTCCATCATTTACCTTCCTATTGGCGCGTTGAGCGCTGAAAAATTGAAGCGTCTTCGCGTCGTACACATTCTGGACAGCCACGCCCGGCGCGACGAAGCTAAAGATTTCATCTGGTAAAAGCGGAGCGAAACCATTTTCACTGCTCCGGGTTCTAAATGGTATGCGTAAATGGATTCTCGTCATCACCCTCTTCGCAATGCCTGTCTTCGCACAGCGCGCGCGAGTCGACAATTTGAAAGCGTTTCGTCAGGATCTGGCCGCCGCTGTTAGCAACGGCGCCCTGACCGCCGAAGAAAAACAGAAATATGAAGCCGCGCTGAAGTCTCTCGATGAGCAGCGGCAAGCGCGTAAGAGTGGCGCGGAGAAAGGCGACCGCAAAGCGACGCGGCAAGCGATGGAGGATCTGGCTACAGTGGCGCGCAGCGCCAATTTGAAGGAAGAGGATCGCGCGAAGCTTGCCAAGCATATGGATAACGCCAAAGCCAAGGGAAAGCGCGCCAAGAAGCAGGCGGCGGCGGCTTAATCGCCGGCTAGGGCGTGTCTGCGTTCGAGGAATTCTCGCGCCGGCGCGCTCATCGCGCAGGCCAGTGCGCGTTGATAGGCTCGCTTGGCTTGCGAAATATTTCCAGCCTCCTCATGGAGGCGGGCCTGCGTGGCTGGGAGAAGTGAATAGCCTCGCAGGCCTTCTTCTTTTTTGAGTGCTTCCAGCTCCGCCAAAGCTTCCCCGAGGCGGTCCGCGCGGAACATCGCCACGGCACGATTGAGCCGAATCAGCGGCGAAGGCTTCAATATAAGCAGCGCATCGTACAGCGTAACGATGTGCCGCCAATCGCGCCGTGGTTCACATGCGCCCGCGGCGATGGCGGCTTTCCGCGTGCCAAGCGGTGAGCGCATTCGTCCGCATGGCCTCGCGCAACGCGCCATCGGCCAGCCGCAAGTGCGCGGCGTCGTAAGCGGCGGATTGGATGTGATCGAAGTCCCGCATCAGCGTCGTGCTCATTGCCCAGAAAGTTATAGGCGATCGACTTCATACGCGTCCCATGATCGCGAAACACGTCCTCAAGCGCGGACCAGCCCGCGCTCCCGGTTCCCGTGATTTCGATAGGCAGCGTCAGAACCTCTCCGGGCAAAATGTCGCTCCTGCTTTCGTTCCATTAGACGATGCGCACGATGCCGCTGTTGGGACCGCGCAAAATATATTTGCTGGAATTTCGGTACCATGTGGCGCCGATTTCTTTTCCTCGCGTTGGCTTCCGCTTCCTTTGCCGCCGATGACGGTTGGGCCAAAGTGAAGGCGCTGGCCAGTGGCACCGAATTGCGCATCGTCAAGACCGGAACCCGCGTCCCGATCCTCGCCAAACTCGATGAGGCTACGGACGAAAGCCTCATCATTGCCACCAAAACCGAGCAACTATCAATCGCGAAGGAGCAACTCGAAAAGATCGAGTACCGTCCGAAACAGACTGCATCCCGCGTCATGCGCGAGACCACCACCGACAACACACCGCTGAACAAGGAAGCCGCGCGCCCGAGTCCCGGGCCGACACACACGCCAGGGCCATCGGGCTCGTCCTCCAGCAACGTAATGATAGGCGGCAAGCCCGACTTCCAGGTGATCTGGACTCGCCCCCGCCGCAACTAACTTTTCAACATCGCCATCGCCGCGTTGTGCCCCGGTGCGCCCATCACGCCGCCCCCCGGATGCGTCCCGCTGCCGCACAGGAAAAGGTTTTCCACTGGCGTCTTGTAGTTCGCGTAGCGCGCCGCGGGCCGCAGCGAGAACATTTGATCAATCGCCATTTCGCCGTGGAAAATGTTCCCGCCGGTGATGGAATAGCGCTTCTCCAAATCGACCGGAGTCAGCATTTCGGCGTGTTCGATGGTGCTCGAAAAACCCGGCGCGTATTCATCGATAATCTTCAGCACGCGCTTGAAAAACGGATCGCGCAAATCGTCCCAGGACCCGTTCCGCAACGTATACGGCGCATATTGCAGGAAGATGCCAATGATGTGCCGGCCCTCGGGCGCCAGCGTTGGATCGTACAGAGTAGGGCAAGTCATCTCCAACATGGGCCGCTCACTGGGACGCCCGTATTTGGCGTCGTCCCAAGCCTTTTCCACATAATCCATCGACGGGCAAATGTGCATCGTCGCCTTATGATGCGCGGCCGGCGCGCCGGGCAGCGCCTTGAAATTCGGCAGCGCTTTCACACCCAGATTGATCTTCGCGCTGATGCCCTCGCAGCGGAAATTGCGAATCGTTTCGGTGAACTCCGCCGGCAGCACCGCCGGGTCCAACAGCCTCAAGAATGTCCGCTTCGGATCCAAATTGGAAGCGATCTGCTTCGCCTCCATCTCATCGCCGTTCGTCAACGTCACACCAACCGCGCGATTCTCCTTCACCGTAATCCGCGCCACTTGCGCCCCGCAACGAATCTCCGCGCCCGCCGCCCGCGCCGCGCTCGCCATCGCCTCCGACACCGCGCCCATTCCTCCGCGTACAAACCCCCACAGGCCGCGCTTCCCGCCCACGCCGCCCATGCAGTGATGCAGCAAAATGTAAGCCGTTCCGGGCGATCGAGGCCCGCCGTTGGCGCCAATCACCCCGTCGGTCGCCAGCGTCACCTTCACTTCCGGCGACTCAAACCACTCGTCCAGATAATCCGCCGCGCTCATTGTGAAGATCTTCACCAGCGCCACCATGTCCTTCGCGGACAGCCCGCGCAGCCGTCCAACGAGCTTCAAATACTCGATGATCTCGCCAATCCCTTGCGGCGGAAACGGCGGCGGGCATACCAGCAACAACGACTCCACCAGCTTCGCCAGCCGCTCCAACTGCTCATCGAAGGCGGGCATTCGTGCCGCGTCTCGCTTGGAGAACTTCGCCACCTCGGCCAGCGTCTTCGCCTCATCCTGCCAAGTGAAAAAATACCGCCCATCGGGAAACGGCGAGAAGAACGCCGGATCCTTCGCGTCCACCCGATACCCATGCCGCGCCAACTGCATATCGTCGACGATTTTCTGCTGCAGCAGGCTGACCAGATAACTCGCCGTCGACACTTTATAACCAGGCCAGATAGCCTCCGTCACGGCGCACCCGCCGACCATCTCCCGGCGTTCCAGCACCAGCACCTTGCGTCCCGTGCGCGCCAGATAAAATGCCGTCACCAGCCCGTTGTGGCCGCCGCCAACAATGATCGCGTCGTAGCTCACGCCACCACGCCGGACTCTTCAATCGTCAATGTTCCTTTGTCCGCGTCCAGCGCCGCCATGCATCCGAGCGGCAGCGTCAATTGGTCCGCCGTGTGTCCGAAAGTCAACCCCGCCAACACGGGAATTTTCAGCCCGCCCAGAATGTCGTCGACAATTTCCCCGAGCGAAAAATTCGAATCGAAACCCGGCCTGAATTCCCGCGGCGTGCAGCGCGAACACTCGCCGAACACCACGCCCGCCGCCGCGTCCAGCTTGCCCGACAGCCGCAACTGCGTCAGCATCCGGTCCATCGAATACGGCTCCTCGCCCGCGTCCTCAATGCACAAGATCTTGCCGCGGGTATCGATCTCATACGGCGTCCCCATCGTCGTCGAAATAAGCGTCAAATTCCCCGCGATAATCGGCCCACGCGCCTTCCCGCCCTTCACGGTGCGCAGTGTGTGATTCGGCCGCAACGTATTCGACTCCGCCGGATTTGTGACGGACCCAATCGGTTTCGTATCGAACAAAGCGCGCTTGAAATGTTCAATCGTGTACGCCGTGAATCCCGATAGCATCACCGGCCCATGAAACGTCACCAGCCCCGTCTTCTGATGAATGGCCAAATGCATGGCCGTAATATCGCTATATCCCTGGAAAATCTTCGGGTTTCGCGCGATCGCGTCGTAGTCAAGCGCGGGCAAAATCTGTGCGCTCCCGTAGCCGCCGCGAATGGCGAAGATGGCTTTTATTTCCGGATCGGCGAACATTGCGTTCACGTCGCCGGCGCGCTCCGCAATCGTGCCGCCCAGGTATCCCGCGCGTTTCCGCACATTCGGGCCCATCTTCACTTTCAGGCCGAAATACTCCGCCGTTCGCAACGCGGTGGCGATTTCGTCGGGCGAGGAAACATAGGTGGACGGCGTGACAAAGGCCACCGTATCGCCTTTTTTTAGAACCTTCGGTTTCATCATTTTTGATGCGCCTATGACTGCCGGAACCCCAGCAGCCGCCATCGCCGTAAGTAACGCCCGTCGCCGCATTACGACTTTTTGCTCCAGGGCAGATTCTTCATTACCTTATCCCAAAATCCGCCGGGCGCGTCCGGCTTCTGGACCGGCGCCTGCGTAATAGCCAGCGCCTTCAAATCGAGCGGATCCGCCAGCTTTGTCCAAGGTGTTGTGGACACCAGCCTGACACTATAACCCTCGAAGGAATACGTCTTCCGGACCACCCCCCCGCCCTCATCTTCCACTACCACCGAAAACCCCTGCACCGTGCGCTTCTTGCGCCCTTCGGTGATCTCCACCGAATGTACCGCGCTGGGGAAATAGCCGCGAACATCCCTCTCGCGATAGCCGTTTTCATAACGATGGCGCCGGACACTGTATACGAAAACGCGGAACCCATCGAACTCGTGGGGCTCCCCTCCTTTGGCGATCGTCGTCCACAGATAATGCTTCTTCACCGTCTCGCCGTCCTGCACATCGCCCAGTTCGAACCAGGACGTGATGCGGTGCCCCTCGGCGTAGCGCGACACGTCCTCGGGAATGCTCATGGTCATGCTGCGCGTCAGGATCCAGCCGGCCCGCCCGTCCTTGGCTCGGATAAGACTCCAGTCTTCAAACTTGGGCGGCTCCTGCGGTTGCCGGATCAACATCGACAACGCGGACCGCTCCTCCTTTTTCGGCGGTGGCGGCGTGTCTTCCACCGGCGGCGAGCGGAAGGACAGCTCCCGCCAATTTGCCGGCGGCGGCGGCGCTACGGGCATCGGCGGCAACTCCACGTCCGAATCTTTACTCCGGCGGTCTTTCGATTTCGGCGTGCGCGCCGGTTTCTTCCGCGGCAAGGGCGCGCTGGCTTTCTCGATCTTTTTCTTCACTTCCGATTCATAAGGCCCGCGCGCCACCAATCGGTGACCCAGTACATGGAAGCGCTCTTCTTCCTTTAGCATCAGAAAACTGGGCGCCAACCGGTGCGGCTCGGTATGAACATTCCGCGCATCGAAAACCGTGGCCTCCCCCTGCGACGGCAGTTTCGCCGCCGCCTCCGCCACCGCCCGCAGCCGCCCCATTTGCTCCGTCGTCAACAGCTTCTCGCTGTCGCACCAACCCTCCACGCGCAAAGATGTGCGCACCCGCATGAATCGCCGGCGCACCGCCAATACTTCCAGTTGTTCCCCATGCTTGACCGTCGCCACAACCGGCGATTTCAGGCCAATTTCCTGCCGGATATTAAGCGTCATCGGCCCGGCGTAGGCCTCGCCTATGGCGGACGCAGGTTGGGGCGCGTCCGAACAGGACGTGATCGCCAGCGTGGCGAAGAGTATTGAAATCAGTACGAAAAAGTAGCGCATGCGCCTGACTACCGGCCGCGCCAGAGCATCTATGATTCTAACCTATGCGGGAACATACACACGCAAAATCTCCAGATTCGCGCCGTCAATCGCATACGTGCCGCAGTTCGCCGGAATCAGCCAGCACTCGCCCTGACGCACGCGCCAGTTGCTCGCTCCAGCAGTCAACGTACCGCTGCCGCGCGTTGCCACCAGCAAATGAAATCGCCCTGTATCGGACCGCCATTCTATCAGCCCTTTCAGGTCCATGCGCTCCGTCGCGAAGTACGGGCACGATACCAGCAACTCCCCGCCGCCGAAGGGCACCGGCGTCACCGGGCCGGGATGCGGCCCCAGCTTCGCCACCGCCAGCGCGCTATCCACATGCAACTCCCGCGGTCGCCCGTAGTCCCACAGCCGGTAAGTGACGTCGGAGTTCTGCTGGATCTCGCAAATCGCCAGCCCCGCGCCCACCGCGTGTACTGTACGCGCCGGGACGAAATATGTCTCACCGGCCGCGGCCGGCCACCACTCCAATTTCTCTTCTACTGTGCTTTCAACTACGGCCCGCCGCAACTCTTCCGGCTGCATCGCCTGGCGGAATCCGGCCGCGATCGTCGCCCCCTCATCAGCGCGCAGGACGTACCACATCTCCGTTTTGCCAGGCGAGCCTTCATACTCTTCGGCGTAGGCGTCATCGGGATGCACTTGAATGGACAGCTTCTGCCGTGTAAGCAGAAACTTCACCAAAATCGGAAATCGTCCGCCGTAAGCCGGCTGCACCGCCGTTCCCAGCAACGCCGCGCCGTCCCGCTGCATCAGCGCCCGCAGCGTGACGCCCTCCGATGTTTCATTCTCATCGGCCGTAAACCACACCTCGCCGATATCCACCGTCGAGTTGGGGAACCAAGGAGCCAACTCTTTGGCCCCCCACATTCGCTCCACAAATCGCGGCAGCAACCGAACCGGCTTCATGCCAGTCCGGTGATGAATTTGTGCAATCGGTCCAGTCCCCGCTCTAACTCGTGCATCGACGTCGCATAGCTGATGCGAATGTGTTTGTCCGTTCCGAACGCCTCGCCCGGCACGGCCGCCACATGCGCTTCGGAAAGCAGTCTCTCGCAGAAATCCATCGTGTTATTGATGCCGCCCTTCCCGAACGCCACGCTGATATCGGGATAGACATAGAACGCGCCCTGCGGGACTTGTAGAGTCACGCCCGGAATCTGCCGCACGCGGTCGATCACGTAGTCCCGCCGCTTGCGATACTCGGCCAACATAACTCCCACGCCCTCTTGAGGTCCGCGCACGGCTTCCACCGCGGCTTTCTGCGCGATCGATGTTGGGTTCGATGTCGAGTGGCTCTGCAGCTTCATCATCGCGTTCGCCACGGGCACCGGAGCCAACGCGAATCCGATACGCCAGCCAGTCATCGCGTAGGTTTTCGATAGCGATCCCGCGACGATCACCGTATCCTTCGCGCCCGGCTGCGCCGCAATCGAAAACGGCTCGCTGTCGTAGAGAAAGCGGCAGTAGCACTCATCCGTCAGCAACCAGATCCCGCGCGCGGAAGTCAGCTCGAAAATCCTGATGAACTCGTCATTCGGCAGCACGGCGCCCGAAGGATTCGACGGCGAATTTACGATCACCATCTTCGTCTTCGGCGTGATGGCCTTTTCAATCATGTCCGCCGTCAGGTTGAACCCGTTGGTCTCTTCGGTTTCGACGAAAACGCACTTGCCGTAGGCGAAGTTCACCACGTCCTTATACGTCACCCAGTACGGAACCGGGACGATCACTTCATCGCCCGGATCGATCACAACCTGCATGGCGTTGAAAATCACATGCTTGCCGCCAACGCTGATCACCGTCTCCGCGGGCGTGTAGCTGGTCCCATAATCGGCCTTGTGCCGCTCGCAAATGGCGGCCTTCAACTCCTGCGTGCCGCCGGCTGGCGTGTACTTGGTGAAGTTGTTCCTGATCGCGTCATAGGCGGCTTGCTTAATATTGTCGGGCGTCGGAAAGTCCGGTTCGCCCGCGCCGAAATCGACCACGTCGATTCCCTCTCGCCGCATTTTGTCGGCGTCGGCGGCGACCTTCATCGTCGACGAAACGCTGATCGTCGACATTCTTTCGGCTAATCCAATTTGACGTGCAGCTTGCACAGAAGAACTCATCCTTTCATTACACCTTACTTTCGCTGAATCTCGCCGCCAGGCGATTCTCCACGGCCGCGGGCACCAGCCCGGATACGTTCCCGCCGAGCCGGGCAACTTCCTTGACCAGACGGGAGCTGATAAACGAATTCCCTTCCCCGGCCAACAAGAACATGGTCTCGATATCGGGCCGCAGCCGCCGGTTCATCAACGCCATTTGGAGTTCGTGCTCGTAGTCCGATATGGCGCGAATGCCGCGCAGAATCACGCTTGCGCCCAGGCGCGCGGCATACTCCGCCAACAGGCCGTCGAAACTGTCGATCTCGACGTTATCCATCCCCTCCACGGCCTCGCTCAACATATCCATCCGCTCATCCACGCTGAACAACGGATGCTTCGCTTCGTTGTTCAAAACTGAAATCACCAGCTTCCCCACCAGACGGCGGCCCCGCTCGATGAGGTCAAGATGCCCATTCGTCAGCGGGTCGAACGACCCGGGGTAAATCGCAACAACGCTTTCGGTACGGAGACTCACGCGGTAATTCTGTATTGTACCAATCGGATAACGGCAGCCACCCGGGCATCCCGCGAGTAAATGCTCCTATTGCTCATCCGCCAAACCCTATCGCGAGGCGACCACCCACATATCGGGCATCTTCATCACCACCGCGTCAGGATCCGCCTCCAACCGTTCAAGTTCACGGATCAACTCATCGAATTCGGTCTCTCCCACCAACCCCCTGGCCTTTATCGGACCTTCGGCTGAGTGAATCGTTAGCAGAAATGTACGCCGGCAATCGGTGTCTCGATACTCCAAGTGCTGGGCGGCGCCAGCCTCAATGTGTGACGCTCCGGCGGCCTAAAAATGCGAAACCAGCTTGCGGCCGATGCGCGCGTCGGCAAACAGGCCGTCCCATATGCCCGCCATGCGATCCATCGCCCAACTATGCGGGTACGACAACTGCGTCGCGCAGTCCGGTTCGTATGCGATCACTTTGCCATTCCGGCCCGCCACTCGCAGCATCTCCTTGATCGCCGCCACTGGATCCGGCAAGTGAACCAGCAGGTACCGGCAGAACACCACGTCAAACGAGCTATCGGCGAACGGCAGATTCGTTGCGTCCCCCTGCTGGAACCGTATGCCTGCCGAGTTTTCCGGATGCGCCGCCGCCTGCGCCACCAGGTTTGCGTCATACTCCAGCCCCACACATTCCACCGGCCGCAGTGTCTCCCACAGCATCCGGGTAGTGTTGCCTTGGCCACAACCAAGGTCGAGACAACGCCCGCCGGCGGGTATCCCGGCCCGCTCCAGAATCGGGCGCGTTAGCGGATTCAGAATCTTCGCGAGCAGGTATTGACGCTCGCTATTCTTCTCATCAAGCGTATATTCCATAGTGATCCACCGAAGTGTATCACGCCGTCTCGATCGTCACCGCAACCCCGTCACCGCCCGCAAAGTAAGCGTCTGCACGCGCAACGCCGTAGCGCAATATTCCCGCATCCCCTCCAGCGCCTCCATCCGTTCTACCTCGCTCAACGCGCCCTCCATCACCATTTGCGGCCCCAACGATTCCAGCACATGCGGCCACAGTGACGTTTCCGTCACCTCGTCTTCAACTGTTGAACTAACTCCCTCCAACCCGGCCGCGGCAAACAGCCCGAGCAAGTGATCGCCCATGCAGTTGTCCCAGCCATGACCGGCGCGCCAATCGAGAAACGCCTGATAAAACACGTCGAATTCAGGTGGCGGCGCCGGCTCCAACCGATTCTCCGCGTGGTTGTAATCCAACGCAATTACGATCCCGCCGGGCTTTGCCAGCTCCGCCATCCGCCGTACCGCAGTTCCCGGATCGGCAATCCATTGCAGCACGCGCGCCGCATTTACTATGTCGAATCGCTCCTCCAGATCGAGCGCCAAAACATCCCCCTCCATAAACGACAAGTTCGCCGCGGTGTGCGAAGCCCGCGCCTGAGCGATCAGCCCCGCATCCCGGTCAACCCCCACAACTCGTGCCGCCACGCGAGCGATGCCCGCCGTAATCGCCCCGGTCCCGCAGCCAATATCCACAACGGAAACGCCCGGTCGCAATAAAGCGGCCAGGCGTTTGTGGTCTTTCTCCAGCGTCCGTTGATTCAGAACGCGGGCGTCGGCAGTGTGCGTCTGCCCCGGCATCAGATCATGTCGGCGTAGACATCCATCAACTTCCGCAGATCCGCCATCTCGGAGTCTTTGATGTTCGTCAACGGCGGGCGCACCGGCCCCGCCGCGTGACCCAGAATCTCCATCGCCGATTTCATCATCGATACTTCATAGCCTTTGCAGCGATCGCGTAGCGCATATAGCGGATGCACATACTTCTTCATCAATTCCGCCAGTCCCGCGTAATCGCCAGCGAGCCCCTTCTCCGCAATCAGCAGCGAAAGCTTCGGCGCGATGTTCGAAATGCTTGACGTGTACGCCTGGCAGCCAACCGCGAAATAGCCGGGCGCGCAGTCGTCGCCGATGCCGCCGATCCACGCAATCCGGTCGCCCACTTCGCAGATAATGCGTTGATACTTCCGCATATCGCCCTGCCCGTCTTTCCACATTTTCAGCGACGGTACGCGGTCCAATAGCCGCTGCACCTGCGCCGGTGAAAACGCCGCCCAATCGCGGGTGTAGAACGACAACGGCAAGCCGCAGCTATTGCCAATCGCCTCAAAATACTGGAACAGCCCCTCTTCCGGAGCATTGATGTAGTAAGGCGGCATCACGAGCAGCGCTTCCGCACCCGCCTTCTCCATCCCGCGCGCCATCTGGCATGCCATCGTCGCGTTGTAGGCTACGCCGGCGACGACGGGCATCCGCCCGTTGATGGCCTTGACCGCCACCCGCACGCACTCAATGGACTCTTCCGGCGTCATCGAATAGACTTCGCCCGTCCCGCCAGCAATCACCTGCGAGCAAAACGGGTAACCCGCCATCCAATCGCAGTTACGTTCCAACCCAGCCAGGTCCAGCGAGAGATCTTTCTGAAATGGCGTTACGGGAAACCCGAACACGCCATGAAATGCCTTTTTCGGATCGAGCATAAATGTCCTTTACCAACGGGGAAGAATGCGTTTCCAGTTCGGGTCGACATGCTTGCGCATCTCGGCCTCATCATCGCGTTTGCGGAACGGCAGGTTACGATAGCGTTCTTCGCCGCGCGCCACTTGATCATAATCAAGTTGAACGCCCAGGCCCGGCTTATCCGGAATCACCACGCAGCCTTTTTCAAACTTCACCCGTCCGCCAACCACCACTTCGTCAATCTCCGTCTGCCACGGATAATGCGTATCGCAGGCATACGTCAGCGCCGGGCAAACCGCCGCAGCATGCGCCATCGTCATCATGCTCACGCCCAGATGATTGTTCGAATGCATCGACATGCCCAAGCCCAAAACTTCGCACAAATCGGAGAGCTTCTGCTGCGCCCGAATGCCGCCCCAGTAATGCGGATCGCTCAAGATCACCTGGACGCCATCTGTCTGTTTGGCCACCGGCACATGCGCAAAACAGGTGGTGGCCACGTTTGAGGCGAGCGGCGTGTCGATACCCTCAGCGAGCAACCGCCGCCGCACTTCCGCCATGCCCTCAATCGTCGCGCAGGGGTCTTCCAGGTAACCGCCGTCCGTCAGCTCTTCGCGCAGCGAAACGCCGACATGCACGGATGTATCCACACTCCACGCGCAGTTCGGATCAATCCGCAGCGGATGATTCACGCCAAACTCCGCCCTTAAAGCGCGAATCGCGGCAATCTCTTCGTCCGGCGGCAACACGCCGCCCTTCAGCTTGATCTCTTCAAACCCATACTTCGCCATCATCTGCTTGCAGGAGCGAACGACCGCCTCCGGCGTCAGAATCTCGCCGTACTCATCCTCGCGCGCATCCGCGCCCATGCCGCCGCCACCGCCGTGTTTATAGAACAGGTACGCCGAAAATGGCACGCGGTCCCGGCACTTGCCGCCCACCAGATCGCACAACGGCCTAGCCAGCGCTTTCCCAATCGCGTCCAGGCAAGCGATTTCAATCGCCGCAAATGTCCGCGCGTGCGTGTCCGCCGGATTCTCACCCGGCACCAGCCATGTCTGCGACCGCCCGCCCTCCGATTCCAGCGCCGCCAGCGCCGCCTGGGACTCAACGTACTGCCGGAATCCCATTAACTGAAACGGGTCCATGCCCTCGACGCGGGACCGGACACTTTCCAGCGCCGCCACCGGTCCGTCTCCCCCATATGTCTCGCTGATACCCGTAATACCGTCAGTGGTTTCCAGCTCGACAATTGTGCGCAACACATACGGAGCGTGCAATCCATACGACGACCGCAGGGGGCCGTCGGCCACCGCGACGGGGTGGATTTTCAGCTTCTTGATTTTCACGGGAGGAGAAAAGAGGGTGCTACGACTTGCGCATGCCGCGATTCAGCCCCTTCAACTTCGACTGGCGGCGCTTCTTCGCGCTCCGCTTCGGCTTCTTGATCAGGAACGTACCGCTACCAATATAGTCGGCCTTGTAAAGATCGCTCGGAACTTGCTTCGCTGCTTGATCTACCATTGAAAACTCCTTATCTTCTTTAGTATATCAAAAGCGCAGAGGCCGGTTATCGTCCTAACCTAAGGCGAACTCTCCCCTTCAGGTACCCGTAAACCAGGCCGTTCAACGCGAGTTCATTAAAAGGCGTTCGGTGAGGCTTGCCTAGGGCTGTTCGAGGGGGATCGAGACCTGCACGGGTATGCCATTGGACACGCCGGCCAGCATCGGCGTAAATGAACGGTATTGAAATCCTGTTACGCGGATAGTTAGCCGCTGATCCGGCGAATTTTGGTCGGAAAACGTCACGGCCACATTGCTTGCGGTCAAGCCATAATATCCGGATGGTTGGGAAGGGGTTGCGGTTTGACCATAGAGGACCAAATTCTTGACGGTGTCGGTGTCACAGCAAGTTACGGAAGTCACTCGGGCGACGGATCTCACTCGTTCGACAATCGATTGATGGATCAACAGAATCTGAGCCAAATCAATAGCGCCAAGAAATAATGAAACAAAAACAACAAGGGTCAACGCGCCTTCCAGCATCGCGCTCCCTTTCTGATGTTTCTGACGCGAGCGCGATATTTTATGGCGCATAAACCCCCACATATGAAAAACTGGCCGCTGGCTTATTGATTGTGAATGTTCTCAAGAATGCATCGAGCGTATAGTTCTGGACAGACACTGTCATCATTCCCGGCACTCCGTTCGTGAAAGTGACCACCAATTTCACATTTCCACTGTTCATCAAGGGTACGATGGGGATTGAGCCGCCCGCCGGATCGCCATACACCACAGCATTCTTCACAGAATTCGCAAAAGCAGTAGACGGCGTCGCAGTATCCGAGTCATAGGTTTTATACGCTGCGTACCTCGCCCCATGCCGCACCGCGTTTTGCAGTTCGTTGTAAATAAAGAACGCGTATCCGAATTGAAACGCCCCCGCCAACAGCGGAAATAAAAAGCCAAAGGCCAGCGCAAACTCAATCAAGGCATTCCCGCCTTGGCGCCGCCGTCGCTTTCGGAAAACTGGAACACTCATATGATCAACCTGGCCACGTAGGCTCCGGCCGCGTTTGGGCCTCCGCCAACGGCACACTTGTGCGAACTCCCTTGCAGCCAGCAGCCGATGTATTCGGCGCACCAAGCCTGGTTCCCGCCGTTTCCGTAGTTCCCGGTGGGGGTTAAGAGGAACCCTCCAATTGCCACGATCCGGTTATTGGATCCTAACGGTGTTCCACCATCGTTGATCGGCGCCGCGATGACCCGGCGTCCGTTGCCGTTGTAACTACTGTAGTTGCTTGCGCTCGTGTCTGTGTCTTGATTGATGCGGGTCATCAAACTGTCCAACTGGCTTTGCTTCGCGCCGCCCGTCATTGCTACCAAATCCCCAACAGTCCGGAAGATCGACTGGTAGTCGTCGATAATTGTGCTCCGGATCAACGACGCGCTTGTATTCTCAATGTATCCCCGCTCCGACCCGCCCGCCGCGGTCGCCACAGCTACCATTGCATTCGAGTTATCTCCCTGGCAGACGTTCGCGCTGGCCCCATTCCCAAACTTGGGATTTGAAGGCCATCGCAACGTGTACTGTCTCCCCACCTGCAGACCGAAGTCCGGAGCTTGCGTCGGGTTATGCGCGTACGGAGAAAACGGAAAAAGTCCCTGCCCAAACGTCGTCTTCGGAACTTGTCCGGCTACCGCCGCCGCCACCACGTCCGTCTTGGACTTCGAGACGGCGAGCGCCATAAAGTAGATCGGCACGCTCACCGTAGCGCTCACCCGCACGAAGGCATAACCGCTCGCGCTGCCGGGCGCCGTCGTCCAGGGTCCGGTAGAATTCTGCGCGAACTGTACGGTCGTACCGGTGAACGGCGTTGTGCCGAAAGTGTTGTTGTTAGGATTGTTCGTTACCGCGGCCTGGCTCGCGTGATCCCCGCGGAGGTGGAGTCCAGTTCCAGCACGGCTGCCAACGCCGCGGAGTCCGCAAACGTCTGAGCCTCGCCCTTGACGATGTACATTCGGCCGAGATCCACCGCCAATCCCACCGCCCCCAGCAGCACGATGGCCCCCGAACCTACGCTTAATAGTATATAACCCCGCTGTTTGAACCGTCGCCTCGCCATTGTTTCCCTCCTCGAAAGAACTGGTGTGATACCAATGTACGGTTACGCATCAATCGGTCCAATAGAGCGTTTCCCTTAGCTCCCGGTGGAAAATTTCCTACAATCTCTCTAGATTGTCGCTGGCGCCGTAAACCGATGGCCTTTTTTCATAATCGCCGCTAAACCATATACATGCCGCCGTTGATCTCAATCGTCTGGCCAATGATGTAAGCCGCGCTATCGGAAAGCAGGAATTGAATCGTATCGGCGATCTCCTCGTTCGTCCCCAGCTTCCCCGCCGGGGTTTGCGCGATCACGCCGTCAAGCATCTGGCGCGACGAATACTTCTCGTGAAAATAGTTATCGACCGTGCCCGGACTCACGGCGTTCACGCGGATTCCCATCGGCGCCAACTCCTTCGCCATCCCCTTAGTGATGCACGCCACCGCCGCTTTCGAAGCCGCATAAATTGTCGCCCCCGGCCCGCCGCCATTGCGTGCCGCGATGGAACTCAAATTGATAATAACGCCGCCGCCCGCCGCCGCCATCCCCGGCGCCACCGCTTGTGAGACGAAGTAAACGCTCTTAGCGTTCAAGTTCATCACTTCATCCCACAGGTCGCTGGTAAACTCGGCGAGTTTGGCGCGCTTCACCAGGTGTCCGGCATTGTTAATCAGGATCGACGCGCCCGGGGCTTTTACATGCAGGTCCAGAATGAACCCCGCTATCCCCTCCTGCGTAGCGAGGTCGGCGCCGATTAACACCGCATTCGCGCCCATGCCTTGGAGTTCTTGCGCCAGTGCCTCGGCGCCTTCGCGAAACGAGTGATAGTGAACCACGATGCGCGCCGCTCCTTCGCGGGCGAGCATCCTGCATGTGGCCGCGCCAATCCCGCGCGAAGCGCCCGTGACGATTGCTGTTTTACCGGTAATTCCGTTTGCCATTTGGAGTAGAGTCCATTCTACGCCAACGCCAGCGGCCGGAGCGGTGCGCCCGTCCCGCCGCGCAGTTTTAACGGCGCCCCGACAAACAGAAACTCATACACTTTATCCCTCGCCAATGCCTCTAAGTCGAGCGCCTCAATGATATGAATACCGCACTCGAAGAGTAAGTGAATATGCACCGGCATATCATGCGACGGTACCCGTTCGAAAGCCACAGTATCGGATCCCGCCGCGAAGATTCCATGAGAACTCAGCCACTGCGCCCCGCTCAGATCCGGCCCCGGCCCCGATGGCGTCCCGTGCACCGCGTTGATATAGCGAGTCGCGTCTTCCCAATACTGCGCCCAACCCGTGCGGATCAAAACGACATCGCCTTCGCCGATTACAGATCCATGCTCCTCGGCGATCCTTCGCAGCACATCGGCCGTCAACACCGCATCCTCCGGCAACACGCCATCCGGCCCCGCCGCGTCCAGCAGCACTCCGCGCCGCACAATCGGCGCAATCCCCTCCGCCGTATGAACAGTAAGCCCGCCGGCATAACTTTGTACATCGGCGGCCGTATGTCCGCCATGTAACCTCCCGCCGCAGGAGAAATGACCAAACCCATCGATATGTGTTCCCACGTGGCTCCCCATCGCAATGGCATCCGCTGCCGAGCTATGCCCGGCCGGGGAATGCATATCGCCATGTTTTTTAGTCAGCGAAAACAGGTAAGGCGGGTGCGATGGATGATGCGGCATTCCCACAAAATATGGCTGCGCCAGGTCATAAATACGCGCATTGAGGGCAATGTTAGATAGTGTCTGGTCCACGCCGCCCAGTGTATCAATCCACGTCGGGAGCAGTTTCGTCGTACTCCGCGAATGGATAGTGCGGATGTTCGACACGTTCAATTGTCGAAACCGATCCCACAAGCCAGCCGCAAATTTCGTACGGCCCGTCTTTTTTCAAGTGGATTGGCGGATGATTACGATTGAACGAGATCAGTTCAGCATCCCCACTTTCCCGGCGGTGAAATTTCTTCAAGGTGTATCGCTCGCCGAACGGGATCTGCTCTTCTACCAGAACAATTCGGCCTTCCGGGTCGTCGGCCGTGGCCCGATAAAAGACGCCCCAACTTCTATCGAAGATTTTGGGTTCCATGGAACTACCGCGTAACGGAGCCGCAAACATGTCTTTGGTCCAACGGATTCCTGGTGGGACTAACGCGAACCCCAGCCCCTCCAACTCGTCCCACTCTGCATCACGTTCGCCGATAAACTCGCCGCACGCGACCCGAAACGGTTTGATCTCCATCTCCTGGCGGAGTTGCGCCAGCAACTTTTGATTCTTGAAACTTCGCGTCACGTAAATAGGTGTGCGCTGTACCGGATAAATCGCACGCCGTTCTGTAAATTCCATGCACACAAAGAAAACGACCGACGCTTCCGCCGGCCGTTTTGATCTAATTTTGACTAACCCTACTCCACGATCGTCTCATCCGGTACGCCTTCCGTCTCCGAAAGCCCGCCCGCATAGAACGTCCGTGCCGTATCCTCGTAATCCGACATCGAGTCGTTGAACGAAATCTCGGGTTCCTGCTGCGGTTCCTCTTCCGGAACGCCCTCTCCAGCAATCCGCACGCCACGGTAGTAATCCATGCCCGTGCCGGCCGGAATCAGGCGGCCCATAATGACGTTTTCCTTCAACCCGCGCAGGCCGTCCCGCTTGGAGTTGATCGCGGCTTCGGTCAGCACGCGCGTCGTTTCCTGGAAGCTGGCCGCGGAGATGAACGAATCGGTCGAAAGCGACGCCTTCGTGATTCCCAACAGGATCGGACGCGCATGGCTGCGGCGCCCGCCCTTGTCGTTGGTCTTCTCGTTCTCTTCCTTGAACTTGAAGCGGTCGACAATCTCTTCCGGCAGGAAATCGGTGTCGCCGATATCCTCCACCTTCAGCCACCGCAGCATCTGCCGCACAATGACTTCCAGGTGCTTGTCGTTGATGTTCACACCCTGCAGCCGGTAGACTTCCTGCACTTCGTTGACGAGATATTTCTGCAGTTCCTTCTCGCCGCGAACCTTCAGGATGTCGTGCGGATCAATCGGGCCGTCCATCAACTGGTCGCCCGCTTCCACCCGTTCGCCTTCCTGCACATTGATGTGAGCGCCGCGCGGGATCGCGTACTCACGCTCCTGCCCGTCGTCGCCAGTGACGTAAATTTTCCGGCTCGTCTTGGTGATTTCGCCGAACCGAACCACGCCGTTGATCTCGGCAATCTGCGCCGGATCGCGCGGCTTACGCGCTTCGAACAGTTCCACCACTCGCGGCAGACCGCCGGTGATGTCTTTGGTCTTCGAAGTCGCGCGCGGGATCTTCGCCACCACATCGGCGGCATGGACCGTATCGCCGTCGCGCACCATAAGGTGAGCGTGCGTCGGCATCAAATACCGCTTCTCGTCGTGCTTGGTTCCGCCTTCGGTTTTGATGATGATGGTCGGAACTTTCTTGCCATCGAGCGAGTCGCCAATGACCAACTGCGACAGACCCGAAACCTCATCGACCTGTTCCTGCACCGTGATGCCTTCTACAATGTCCTTGAAGTGGACCTTGCCGCTGACTTCGGTGAGAATCGAGAACGAGTAAGGATCCCATTCCACCATGACGTCGCCCGCCCCGATCGCCTGACCGTCCAAGAACTTAATCTTGGCGCCGTAAACAACCTGGTAGCGCTCTTTTTCACGGCTCTTCTCGTCAACAATGGCGATGATGCCGTTGCGGTTCATGACGATGTTCTGGCCCGCCGCGTTCTTCACCGTGTTGATGCCGATGTACTTGATTAACCCGGCGCCCTTCGATTCCTGCGTGTTCTGCTCCGACGCGCGCGTCGCCGCGCCGCCGATGTGGAACGTTCGCATCGTCAACTGGGTTCCCGGTTCGCCGATCGACTGGGCCGCGATGACGCCCACCGCCTCGCCGCGTTCCACCATCCGGCCGGTGGCCAGATTGCGTCCGTAGCAGAGTTGGCAAACGCCGCGCCGGCTTTCGCACGTCAGCACGGAGCGGATCTTCACCCGCTCAATGCCCGCCGCCTGAATCCCGGTCGCCAGATCTTCGGTAATCATCTGGTTGATGCCCACAATTCGCAGGCCTTCAAAGTCCATTTGATTTTCAAGAACTACGCGGCCCACAATGCGGTCGCGCAACGGTTCGATCACTTCGCCGGCTTCCACAATCGGCTCGACATAGATGCCTTCACCGGTGCCGCAATCGTGCTCGCTGATGATCACGTCCTGCGCCACGTCGACCAACCGGCGGGTCAGGTAACCCGAGTCGGCCGTCTTCAGCGCCGTGTCGGCCAATCCCTTACGGGCGCCGTGCGTCGAGATGAAGTACTGCAACACGTTCAGGCCTTCGCGGAAGTTAGCCGTGATCGGGGTTTCGATAATTTCGCCCGACGGCTTCGCCATTAAGCCGCGCATACCGGACAACTGGCGGATCTGCTGTTTCGAACCGCGGGCGCCCGAATCGGCCATGATGTAGATGGGGTTCAGGTAACGGCCCGTGCGGTCGTCCTCTTCCATCTTCTTGAACATCTTGTCGGACACTTCTTCGGTAACGCGCGTCCAGATTTCGATGATCTTGTTGTACCGTTCGCCCTGCGTGATAGCGCCCGATTGATACTGGCTCTGGACTTCGATAACCGCCTTTTCGGCGTCTTTCACCATCTGCGCCTTCTGCTCCGGCACCACCATGTCGTCAATGCCGATCGATATACCAGCCTTCGTGGCGTAGTTGAAGCCCAGCGCCTTAATATCGTCCAGCATCTTCACGGTCGTGTGCATCCCGAATTTCAGGTAGCAGTACTGCACTAACTGCGTAAGGCCCTTCTTCTTCAAGAGCCCATTGACGAATGGCATTTCGTCCGGCAGCACATCATTCAAAATGACCCGGCCTACGGTCGTGTCCATGTCCTGCTTGTTGAAAGGAACCGGTTCGGTGTGCATCAGGTTCTGTCCGTCTTTCGACGTCGTCAGATCCAGCACCTTGCCCGTGTAGCGCAGCTTGATCGGGGTCAGCGTTTCCACTTCGCCCATTTCGAGCGCGATCAGCACATCGTCCATGGAGGCGAACTTCTTGCCTTCGCCCTTCGAACCAACACGCGATTTGGTGAGGTAATAAAGCCCCAGCACCATGTCCTGCGACGGGATCGCGATCGGCGCGCCGTGGGCGGGCGACAGGATGTTGTTCGACGCCAGCATCAGCGTCGTCGCTTCGATCTGCGACTCCGGCGAGAGCGGAATGTGAACCGCCATCTGGTCGCCGTCGAAATCGGCGTTGAACGCGGTACAAACCAGCGGATGCAGCTTGATCGCTTTGCCTTCCACCAGCACCGGTTCGAATGCCTGAATACCCAGACGATGCAATGTCGGCGCGCGGTTCAGAAGGATCGGATGATCGCGAATGACTTCTTCCAGAATGTCCCAAACCACCGGATCCTGCTGCTCGACCAATTCCTTGGCCTGCTTGATCGTCGTGCAATGGCCACGCTGTTCCAAGCGGTGATAGATGAACGGCTTGAAGAGTTCGAGCGCCATCTTCTTAGGAAGACCGCACTGGTGCAGTTTCAGTTCCGGACCCACCACGATGACCGAACGGCCCGAGTAGTCAACGCGCTTACCGAGCAGATTCTGCCGGAAGCGGCCCTGCTTGCCCTTAAGAGCATCGGAGAGCGACTTGAGCGGGCGGTTGTTCGCTCCGCGCAGCACGCGTCCACGGCGGCCGTTGTCGAACAGAGCGTCGACGGCTTCCTGCAACATGCGCTTTTCGTTGCGGACAATCACGTCCGGCGCGTGCAACTCCATCAGCTTCTTCAACCGGTTGTTGCGGTTGATGACGCGGCGGTAAAGGTCATTCAGATCGGACGTCGCGAAACGTCCGCCATCGAGCGGCACTAAGGGGCGAAGTTCCGGCGGAATCACTGGGATCACATCCAGAATCATCCACTCCGGCTTATTGGCCGACTTACGGAAACTCTCGACAACGCGCAGCCGCTTGGCGAATTTCAGCTTCTTCTGCTGCGAAACTTCGGTCTTCATCTTCTCGCGAATTTCGAGCGAAAGCTTTTCGCACTCGATCTTCTTAAGAAGTTCCTTGATGCCCTCGGCGCCCATCATGGCGACGAATTTGCCGTGGGCTTCGGTGTCAAGCTGGCGCTTGCGTTCATCCGTGATAACGTCGCCCGCCTTGATCCCTTCCACTTCGCCCGGATCGACGATGACGAAGGCTTCAAAGTAAAGGACACGTTCCAGTTCCCGCAGCGTAATATCGAGCAGGTAACCGATACGCGAAGGCAATCCCTTAAAGAACCACACATGCGAGCAAGGGCTGGCCAGTTCGATATGGCCCAGCCGTTCCCGCCGCACTCGCGACAGGGTAACTTCCACGCCGCACTTGTCGCAGATCACGCCGCGGTGCTTCATGCGCTTATATTTGCCGCACAGGCACTCCCAGTCGGCGATCGGTCCGAAAATACGGGCGCAGAACAACCCGTCGCGCTCCGGCTTGAAAGTACGGTAATTAATGGTTTCAGGCTTTGTTACTTCTCCGTGCGACCAGTTTCTGATCTTATTCGGAGAGGCCAGACTAATCCTGATGGAATCGAAATCCGCAATCAGATTCGCGCGTTCGTATGGGGAAGAGCGGTACATTGGCGATAGTCTCCTTTAAGAATTAGTCGGCGGCGGCGGCGGTTTCCGGCACGGGATCAACCTGCGATTTCAGCAGCTCCACGTCCAGACACAGCGCCTGCAATTCACGGATCAATACGTTGAACGACTCCGGCACGCCCGGTTCCGCGGCGGCCTCGCCCTTGACGATGGCCTCGTAAATCTTCGCGCGGCCGTAAACGTCATCGGACTTAGCGGTTAATAGTTCCTGCAGCGTATAAGCGGCGCCATACGCTTCCAGGGCCCACACTTCCATTTCGCCGAATCGTTGTCCGCCGAATTGGGCCTTGCCGCCCAGCGGCTGCTGCGTGATCAGCGAATACGGTCCAATGGAACGCGCGTGGATTTTGTCGTCAACCAAGTGGGAGAGCTTCAGCATGTAGATGCAGCCCACCGTCACCGGCTGTTCAAACTTGTTTCCGGTCATACCGTCGAGTAAGTTGACCTTGCCAGAATTCGGCAGTCCCGCCTCAGCCAATTGCGTCTTGATATCAGCTTCGTGCGCGCCGTCAAAAACCGGCGTCGCAAAGTGCCGGCCCAGCTTCATGCCGGCCCAGCCTAAGTGCGTTTCCAGAATTTGTCCGACGTTCATGCGGCTCGGAACGCCCAACGGATTCAGAATGATCTCCACCGGCTGCCCATCCGGCAGATACGGCAAGTCTTCTTCCGGAACGATACGCGAGATAACGCCCTTGTTACCGTGACGGCCAGCCATCTTATCGCCCACCGACAGCTTCCGCTTCATCGCCACATAGCACTTTACGGTTTTGATGACGCCCGGAGGCAACTCATCGCCCTTTTTGAGCTTGGCGATTTTTTCTTCGGTGATCTTCTCAAGAACGGCAATCTGGCGCGAGGTCATTTCCTCGATTTCGTCAATCAACTCGTTCAAATGCGGGTCGCGATCCTTAAGGCGCATGCGCTTCAAGTCACGCGAGCGCATCTTTTCCAGAATGTCGCGGGAGAGCGTGGTGTCTTTCGCCACCAGCTTCTTATTGGTCTTCTCGTCGTGCAGATCGGCCAACACCATTTGACCGTCCAGCAACTTCGAAAGCCGCTTGGCGCGCTCATCGCCCAGGATGCGCTTTTCGTCATCCAGGTTGCGATGGAGTCGCGAGATGTTCTCTTCCAGAATCTGCTTGCTGCGTTCGTCCAGCTCGGTGCCCTTGCGGGAGAAGATCTTGCAATCGACAACCACGCCTTCAATTCCAGGCGGGCAGTAGAAGCTGGCATCTTTCACGTCGCCGGCCTTTTCGCCGAAGATCGCCCGGAGCAATTTTTCTTCCGGCGTCAACTGCGTTTCGCCCTTCGGCGTCACTTTGCCGATCAGAATGTCGCCCGGCCTCACTGTTGCGCCGATGCGAATAATGCCAGATTCATCCAGATTGCGCAGCGCCCCTTCCGGCACGTTCGGGATATCCCGCGTGATCTCTTCCGGTCCCAGCTTCGTGTCGCGCGCCTCGACCTCAAACTCCTCGATATGGACCGAAGTGTAGTAATCTTCCTTCACCAGTTTTTCGCTGATGATGATAGCGTCTTCGAAGTTATAACCGCGCCAGGGCATGAACGCCACCAGCACGTTTCGGCCCAGCGCCAGTTCGCCCTGATCCGTGCAGGGACCGTCGGCCAGAACGTCGCCCTTCTTCACCCGCAAACCGACCTGAACGATCGGCTTTTGCGTGATACAGGTATTCTGATTGGACCGTTTGAACTTAGTAAGTGTATAAATGTCTGCGCCCACTTCGCGCGACATCTGCCCCTCATGCGCGCCCGATCCGTCCACACGGACGATGATGCGCTCCGAGTCGACCGAGTCCACGATTCCGGAGCGTTTGCAGATTACCACGGCGCCCGAATCGCGGGCGGTGACGCGTTCCATGCCCGTGCCGACATACGGCGCTTCGGCGCGCAACAGCGGTACTGCCTGCCGTTGCATGTTCGAACCCATCAAGGCGCGGTTGGCGTCGTCGTTTTCGAGGAATGGAATCAGCGAAGCGGCCACGGAGACTAACTGCTTCGGACTCACATCCATGTACTGGATCTCAGCCCGCTGCGTGAGCGAGAAGTTCCCCGCCTGGCGCGCGTTCACCAGGTCATCGACAATCGCGCCCTTGGCATCGAGCACGATGTTCGCCTGCGCGACCACGTACTTATCTTCTTCCCATGCGGAGAGATAGTCGCTGTGCGCTTCGATTTCGGCCGGTTGCTTGCCGGGATGCGCCTTGATGGCCTTATCGTAGACCTCGCGCAGTATTACTTGGCCGACTTTGTAGTCGGTACCGCCCGGGTTCAGAATCCGCACTTCATCGATAACGATACCGTCCACCACGCGCCGGTACGGGCTCTCAATAAATCCAAACTCATTGATCCGCGCAAAGCACGACAGGGACGAAATCAAGCCGATATTCGGGCCTTCCGGGGTTTCAATCGGGCAGATGCGGCCATAGTGCGTCGTATGAACGTCGCGGACTTCGAAGCCCGCGCGCTCACGGGAAAGACCACCCGGTCCAAGGGCCGACAGACGCCGTTTGTGCGTAATTTCCGACAGCGGGTTCGTCTGATCCATGAACTGCGAGAGTTGCGAAGATCCGAAGAACTCGCGGATGGCCGCCATCACCGGCTTGGCGTTTACCAGATCGTGCGGCATCGCCGTCGCGATTTCCTGGCTCACCGACATCTTTTCCTTGATCGCCCGTTCCATGCGGACCAATCCAATGCGGAACTGGTTCTCCAGGAGTTCGCCCACCGCGCGCACGCGGCGATTGCCCAAGTGGTCGATGTCGTCAACGGCGCCAATCCCCCGGCGCAAACGGAACAGATACAGGATCGTGTTCACGAAGTCGCGCTCATCCAGTGTCCGCTTGGTCAGCGGCGTAGCGTCGGCTTTATCGTGAATCTTGATGTTGAACTTCATGCGCCCGACGCGGGAGAAGTCGTACTTCCGGGCGTCGAAGAACATTCCCTGGAACAACTGTGTGGCTGTGTCGCGGGTCGGCGGGTCGCCGGGCCGCAGCTTACGGTAAATTTCCAGCAGCGCTTCGTCCTGTGACTTCACGCTGTCTTTGTCAAGCGTCTTCGAAAGCACGTTGCCCGCTTCGTCGCGCTCCGGAAAGAACACGTCCACGTTCTCAATTCCGGCGTCGAAGAACCGGCCCAACGCTGCCGGCGTCACTTCGCGATTGGCCTCGAGCAGAATTTCGCCCGTCTCCATATCGATGACGTCCGCAATCGCCGCGGCGCCTTCCAAATCGTTCGCCACAATCTCAAAGCGTTCAATCTTCGCCTTGTAGATTTCGTTCAATAGACGCGACGTCACCTTCTTGCCGGAGGCGACAACCACGTCCCCGCTCTTGGCCTGAATCGCCATCGTCAACTTCATGTCCCGCAGCGCGCCCCTGCCTGGCGCCGACTGACCCGGGCCGCCCTGCGGCGCCATGTTCCACTTGATCTTCTTGTCCTTGGTCAGCGTGATCCGGGTCAGCGTATCCGTATAGAAGGTCCGGAGAATCTGCTCATCGCTCTTTAGCCCCATGGCCCGCAGGAACACCGTGCCGTAGAACTTCCGCTTGCGGTCAATGCGCACATACAACAGGTTCTTACTGTCATATTCAAACTCCACCCAGGAACCGCGATACGGAATGATCTTGCCCAGGAAGTACCCCTGCGCCGCAACCTTCTCAAAGAATACGCCCGGAGAACGGTGTAACTGGCTAACGATCACGCGCTCGGTACCGTTAATGATGAAGGTGCCGTTCTCCGTCATTAGCGGCACTTCGCCGAAGAATACTTCCTGTTCCTTAATGTCGCGGACCGTTTTGGCGCCTGTATCCGGATCTTTGTCGAACACCGTCAGCCGTATCGTTACTTTAAGCGGCGCCGCATAGGTCATGCCGCGTTCTTCGCACTCGGGAACGTCGTACTTCAACTGCAAACCCACCGGGTCGCCGCAGCGGTTACAGAACGTCACAACGTTCTTATTGAACGTGCCGCACTTGCCGCACAAAATGTCGCCCGGATGAAAAGGGTCGGTCTTGATCATCGCGCCGCACTGGCGGCACGTCGATCGGAGATTGTGCAAGCCCTTCAGGTTGCCGCACTTGCATTCCCAGTACCCGATCGAATAATCTACGAAGTCCAGTTGGGCCAGACCCCTGAAATCAGTGATGGGAAAGACGCTGGTGAATACCGATTGCAGCCCGGCATCGTCACGCTCCTGCGGCAGCATGTCCATTTGCAGAAACCGTTCATAACTCTGCTTCTGGACTTCAATCAAGTTCGGAATCGGTACGGAGGTCTTGATTTTCGAAAAATCCAAGCGTTCGCGAATCGAACTGTTGGCGACGTTGCTCATGTTCCACTCCTAAGTTGGACAGCGCCCGCAGCGAAAACCGCGGGTCGTGCGGGATGCCTGGGTCAGGCGGCGATCTGGGGCGGGATCGCGGTGATTTCCCCGTGAGAATGAAAATCGTGGCAGCATCAACTCGTCTGCTCTGCCTGCGTCGGGCTAAAACCGAGTCGCTTCGGGCGAACAGAAAAGTAGAGACTGAAAGGCACGCGCCGTTTAGACAGACAGAGGCGGGGATCTCCATCCCCCTCCGCCAGGCGCACTCTGACTAAAGGAAGTTTGCAAGAAAGGGTCACTGGGCAGGATTCCGGTCCGACTCCGGATAATCCTAATCGTAACAAAAGGATAATGGCCTCGTCAAATGTGGTAGCGTTGGCTGAAAAACAGAACTCGGCTGCCCACAGCTTAGCCGCGGGCAGCCCGGCACTAGAAATTAAGAGAAAAGCGCTTGCGGAAAGCCAAGCTTACTTCACTTCGACGGACGCGCCCGCATCGACGAACTTCTTCTTCATCGCTTCGGCTTCGTCCTTCGTGATGCCTTCCTTTACGGGTTTCGGCGCGCCGTCCACCAGATCCTTGGCTTCTTTCAGACCCAGGCTAGTGATTTCACGAACTACCTTGATCACATTGATCTTGTTCGCGCCGGCGGCGGTGAGGATTACCGTGAACTCGGTCTTCTCCTCAACAACCGGAGCGGCGGCGGCGGCGCCGGCCGGGGCGGCGGCCACGGAGGCGGCCGCGGCGGAAACGCCCAGCTTCTCTTCCAGCAGCTTTACGAGCTGCGACGCTTCGAGAAGCGTCAGTCCTTGAATCTGTTCGGCAATTGCGTTGATGTCGGCCATGATTGTGGTAACTCCTGATTCGTAATCTGTTTTCGCTTAAAATGACTGCCCCTGACGGGCAGCGAAACTCGTGCAATGGACTTCGATTCGGGGGAATCAGTCCTGGAACTTGTTCTCTTTGACGCCCTGATCCACCACGACGGCCAAATTGCGGCCTACCGCGTTCATCACCGTCACCAATTGCTGCGCCGGAGCCTGTATCACGTACAAAAGCTTCGCGTAGATCTCTTCCTTCGACGGCATCGTCGAAAGTTCCGTAATCGACTTGACGTCGACGACGCGCCCTTCGACGAGGCCGGCCTTGAATACAAAAACCGGATTCGTCTTCGCATACCCGGTCAATGCCTTGGCCAAAGCCACTACATCGCCCTTGGTGTAGACAATCGAATTCATCCCGGCCAGGTTCGCGAACAACGGCTCAGAGTTCAAGCCTTCGCTTGCCTTCTGCGCCAAATTGTTTTTAACGACCTTGTATTCGCCGCCCGCTTCCTTCACCGTCTTACGCAGTTGATAGTCCTGGCCTACCTTCATCTTGGCGAAGCCCGCCAGAAAGATGTTATTCACCGCTTCAAACTCGCCGCGCAGGAACGCGAGATCTTTTTCTTTATCCGAACGCTTCTTCATTGCGTGTCTCCGTATTCCTTGTAGAGCTTAAACCGCCACTTTCGCGGCGTTCATTTCGGTGGTGTCGAGCGGCACACCGGGGCTCATCGTCGAGCAAATCGTAGCGCTCTTCACGTATTTGCCCTTCGCCGCCGCCGGCTTGGCTTTGAGCACCGCGGAAATCAGCGACGCCGCGTTTTCCACTAGCTTCTGGTGATCGAAGCTCAGCTTGCCAAGTGGAGCATGGATTACGCCCGTCTTGTCTACACGAAACTCCACCTTCCCGGCTTTAGTTTCGTTAATCGCCGTTTTCACGTCGTTCGTCACCGTGCCGGTTTTCGGATTCGGCATCAGTCCGCGCGGACCCAGCACCTTACCGAGTTTGCCGACCGAACGCATCATATCCGGAGTCGCGATGACCGCATCGAAGGCCAGCCAGTTTTCCGACTGAATCTTCGTTACCATCTCTTCGCCGCCCGCGAAATCCGCGCCCGCTTCCAGCGCTTCTTTGATCTTATCGCCGGAGGCGATCACCAATACGATCTTGTTCTTGCCCAAGCCGTTCGGCAAAACCACCGTCCCGCGGACCATCTGGTCGGCGTGCTTCGGATCCACGCCAAGACGCATATGCACTTCCAGCGTCTCGTCGAATTTAGTGTATTTGATCTTCTGAATGAGCGTAACCGCTTCGGAGATGTGGTAGGGCTTAGTTTCCACGAGCTTCGCGGCGGCGTTATACTTCTTGCCTGATTTTCTTGCCATAGTTTTGATTGGTCCTAACGGCGTCACAAGACATCTGGACGCCTCCCAAGGTATGCATTCCGGGAGGAAACGCTTTTGTTAGGATAGCAGAACTGGCCATCAAAATGCAAAGCGGGGTTCCATGGTTGTGTTTTGTTGTCTCCGCGCTGGGACTCTCCGCCCAACCCCAACTCCGCGTCGCCTTCCTCGGAACTTCCATCACCTGCGGCGCCGGCGCCACCGGGCGTTTCGTGCCCCAAGTGACAGCAGGCCTTGAAAACCGGCGTCACGTCAAAGTCGTAACCTATGACCTTTGCTTCGGCGGCGCCCATTCTTTCACCACACTGCTCCTCCTCAAACACACCGCCCTCCCCTGGAAGCCCGATCTGGTCATAGTGGAGACCGGCGCCCTGGACGGTTTCGTCACGGAACTCTCCAGCCCCGCCATCGAGCAGATTTTCCACCACCGGGCCACCGCTCAAATCCCCGCCGTCTTCCTCGCACTTAACGCCAAATGCTCCGATGAAAACACGCGCCGGACCATTCTCGAATTCGGCCGGATATATGATATCCCCGTCGCCGCCGTCACTATCGAGACCCTCTCCGATGGCTGCCATCCTTCGAACCTCGGCCACGCGCAAATCGCCGCCGGCCTACTGAAAACCCTCACCTTCCCCAACAAACCCAGTATCCCCACCC